>Ga0066639_10001436_pt1 | contig 21224 bp, 25 predicted proteins | sample CryGeyCG2114_010_2_FD_59504 | JGI IMG/M metagenome (GOLD analysis project Ga0066639, IMG submission 59504) | Groundwater microbial communities from aquifer - Crystal Geyser CG10_big_fil_rev_8/21/14_0.10 | ecosystem: Environmental > Aquatic > Deep subsurface > Groundwater | place: USA: Utah...
AGATGGACTAACGCCCAATGAGGCGCTAGAAAGGGTGCAAAATGTGTGTGCCTAAAACATAGCTTGAAAAAGCTTAATAATGGGCGTATGATTAAAATCCTATGAAAACGAAAATTCAACGCGCTAATGAGCGCGGGGGGATGAAAATTGATTGGCTAGATACCAAATACTCTTTTAGTTTTGCCAACTACTATAATGCCGAACGTATGGGCTTTGGGGTTTTACGCGTGCTTAATGATGACTATATTGCGCCCGGCGGAGGATTCCCCACCCACGACCATGCCAATATGGAAATTATTACAATTGTTTTTTCCGGCGGGCTGGCACATAAAGACAGTTCTGGCGGTGAGGGTGTAATTCATCCAGGCGAAGTGCAAGTGATGTCGGCGGGTTCGGGTGTTGAGCATTCTGAGTTTAATGAGTCGGACAAAGATCCAGTCACGCTATTTCAAATTTGGATTCAAACTAAAGAAAAAGATATTCCGCCGCGCTACGACCAAAAGGATTTTAAATGGCAAGAGAGCAAAAATGAATTAATTGAAATTGTTTCTGGCGTTAAGAATTCCGAGTCGCTTTACATTCGCCAAGATGCGTATTTAAGCATTGGTAACTTTGAGGCTGGCAAAGAGGTTGAATATAAACTAAAAAAAGAGGGCCCTCCTACGCTGAAGCTACGGAAGGGTGAAACAAACGGATTGTTTTTTATGGTGATTGAAGGGGAAGTAGAAATCGCTGGAGAGAAATTGAATAAGCGTGATAGTTTTGAAATTACTGATGCCGAAAAATTTAAAATCATAGCGGTATCTAATTGTTCGCTTTTAGTTATAGAAGTTCCTTTTTAGTTGAAGCAAATCACATTAACCCCCGCATTTGCAAAAGCCATACCTGAGATCCTTCTCAGCCAGAGGCTGACCCGCCTTTAGCGGGGACTTCGCTCAGGATGACAATCGGGTAGGAGAAGCTTAAAATGAAATAAATCATTGCGGCTAAGCGTATTATGTAAGATGGAGCATGGGTTTGTGGATCCCCGCCTGCGTTGGAATGACGTTGGGTTATGTCACTGAGATTGTCACGTGCCCTGCAAGGCAGGCCTTCTCGCAATGACGGACATCAGTCACAATTTAAAAGGCAATGCGTTATCGTATTTGTCGGCATAGGCAGCAAAACCTCCGCTAAATAGCCCGCCGAGTCTGACTCGGCCCAACGCGCCTAAGAGCGTCAAACGCTCCAAGCGTGTCAAGCGGAGGTTTTGTATTTTGTAACCTTTTGGCTGAAGATCCGTTTATAATAATACTGATAACGGTGACAATATTTTTAACCCTGCCGAAGATGCTCCGGTCAAAGATAGTAGCGGTAATGTTGTCATGATGAAATTCTCAATTGACTCTGATGCTTCAGATACAGGCCCAGTAAGTTTGTAGGTATTAAAAATTTCAAAACCCCGCAAGCCTTGCGGGGTTTTGTGTAACGTTATGTCATTCCGGCCTCCGAGCCGGAATCCCTGCCTGACGGCAGGCAGGTCTATCTAATTGAGATCCTGAAACAAGTTCAGGATGGCAATATTGTTGATTAGACTTTGAAACTTGGTATAATAGCAAAATGGTTAAACGTAGAATTTCAATATTAATTATTGGGTTAGTGGTAATTGCCTCTGGTTTTTATGTGTGGAATTTAAGGGCAGGGGAAAATGAGGCCATTGAAGCTGATTTAGAAATTGATCCATTTATTACCCGTTCAATTAAAATTACTGACGGCGTAACTTACAGTAAATTAATGGAAGAGGCAAACGTTGGCGCGGCGACTTCCACCGCGATTTTTGTGGCAGCTGAAGACGTGTACGATTTATCCAGTATTCGCGTTGGCCGAACGTTAGATTTAAAATATGATAAAGCGACCGGCAGTTTGCACCAGCTGGTTTACCAAATAGACAGCGAAGAAGAGTTGTTTGTGACGGCTACAACAAGCACCTCTACTTCTACTGATAGTACTTCAACGCCGAATCTGGTATGGCAAGCTGAACGTGTGCCAATTGATTATGATGTTAAGGTAGTGACGCGCGAGGGCACGATCGAAACTTCCATGTATCAAGCCGCCTTAGACGCCGGCATTGATGAGCGAGCGATTATTGAACTAGCCAATGTGTTTCAATGGAGCGTTGATTTTGCTTTAGACGTTCGCACAGGCGATACTTTTAAATTTACTTACGAGGAGCGTTATCGTAATGGTGAATATGTCATGCCCGCCAGTGTGCTGGCTGGAAAATACGTTAATGCCGGCACCGAGTATTACGCTTTTTATTTTGAGGAGAGTGAGGATAACCAAGGCTATTTTGATGAAGAGGGAAATTCAGTTCAAAAATTATTCTTAAAAGCACCGGTGGCGTATAAGTATATTTCATCCGGTTTTACTTACGGAAAGCGTTATGTACAGGCGTTTAATGTTAGCACGGGGCATCGGGCGATTGATTACGCCGCGCCGGCCGGCACTCCGATTCGCGCGGTTGGTGACGGCACGGTCACGCGCGCCGGTTGGAGTTCGGCTGGGTACGGCAATTTAACTTCAATTAGACATAACGGCACATACTCAACTAACTACGCCCATCAATCAAGAATTATTGTACGGGTTGGCCAAAAAGTGAAGCAGGGTGAAACGATTGGTTATGTCGGCTCCACCGGCTTTTCAACCGGTCCGCATTTACATTACGAGATGGTTAAAAACGGCGTCAAAGTTAATCCGTTGTTGGAAGTGTTACCGCCAATTGAAGCGATTCAAGAAGAGAATTTGGAACGTTACTTTGAATCAATTAAAGAATTGAAACAAGGACTGGATTTGTAGCGTTGTAACATTAAATCAGTACCCTCTCCGTCAACGGAGAGGGTCAGGGTGAGTAGCGTAGCGCAAGGCAGAAATTTCCTGTTTTCCAATTATGACATTCCCAACCTCACCCCACCCCTCTCCCACAGGGAGAGGGAGTAATAAAAAGTATGAAAAAAATCGTAATTTTTATTGCCGTAGCTTTAGCCATCATCGGCGGGGCGTATTATTTATACGTTAATGATTTAGCTTGCTGTACAGCTGAAACGCAAATTAATGGTGAGTTGAATAGTGAATCGGCAATGGGCGATGAAGTCGGCAAAGCACAGCCGCACCCGCTATCAATGGAGGCGTTTAGCCAGTATGAATTTAACGGGCAGGGTTTGGCTTTGGGAGATCGGTTAGCCGTAACTGATGATTTTATCCGTTATTACATTACTTATCAAAGTGACGGGCTAACTATTTCCGGCATTATGAATGTGCCAGGCGGCGGCGGTCCATTTCCAGTATTAATTTTAAACCACGGTTATATTGACCCAGCAGTGTATACCAACGGCCGCGGGCTAAAGCGGGAACAAGATTATTTGGCGCGGCAAGGTTACGTCGTTATTCATTCGGATTATCGCAATCATGCTAATTCAGATAAAGATCCAAATGTGGAACGCGGCTTTCGAATTGCGTACGCCCATGATGTTGGGAATTTAGCTAACGCGGTGCGCGTTTCGGAATTGCCATTTTTAGATAAAGGCAATATTGGCATGCTGGGGCATTCAATGGGCGGCGGCATTGCCCAACAGTTAGCGGTAAGCCGTCCGGGATTAGTTAAGGCTTATGTGCTTTTTGCGCCAGTGAGTACTGATGTGCGCGATAATTTTGAAAAATGGACGCGGTCTAGGACCGAAGTGGCCGAAGATATTATTGCCACATACGGCACGCCAACATCATCGCCGGATTTTTGGGACAGTGTGTCGCCGTATAACTATTTAGATAACATAACTGAACCGATAATGTTGCATCACGGCACCGCCGATGAATCGGTTCCGCTAGAGTGGTCGCAACATACAGTTGATCGGTTGGAAGCGCTTGGCAAAGACATTACTTTTTATACTTATCCTGGCGAACCACACGAGTTTACCAACGCCTGGCCGGTCGTGATGCAACGCACGACCGAATTTTTTGACCAGTATTTAAAATAAAGTCTTTGGCCGGATGTGCGTGATTTATTTCGCCGCTCGCCTGACTGCCCTACGGCCTTTTTAACCTTTTTTGTGGCATCTTCTAATTGTTTAATACTGTTAATTTGATTAACAGTGCCTTCAGCATTATAAACAATTTCAAAAATGAATGCCGGGGCTTGGTTCATCGATTCTCCTTTGGCGCGGTGATATTGACCAAAAGGTAACAACACTACATTTTCCCTATCATCGCTAGCCGGAATTTGAACGGCTGGAATTTTTTGGCCTTCAATGCCTAAGTTATGCCCTATGGTTTAATTGGCTAAGGCATTTTGCATTAAGCCATCTAGCCGGACAATGTTTTTAGCTTTGTCCTGCGCCAGCCGACTTTCAACGCTAGTTTCGCTTTCAACCTCTTTCGGGGGTTAAAGTTTCTTTGTTTGTAGTTTAATTGTAGTATGAAGAAAAATTGATAAATATGGTATACTAAATGCCGTGATGGTTAAAAAAGTATCTCTCTATTTAACTTTATTTGTAATAGCTGGTGTGGCCTTAACCGGCTTTTGGGCGTATCAGCGATATTTTAAGCAGAACACAACACCGCCACTGGAATTTACGGTTGAACAAGGCGACTTATCTGAAGTTATCCGCGTGCGCGGGGAGGTTGCCTTTGAGCAAGAGTTTAACTTGGAGTTTCCGTTCTCCGGCATTGTTGGTAGCGTGAATGTAGTTGAGGGCCAGCACGTTAAAGCTAATGATGAGTTGATGAGGCTAGAAACAACCAACGAAGAGCTTGAAGTATCTCGCTTGCTCGCCTTACGGTCACAATACCAAGCGACTTTAAATAGATTAATTAACGGCCCAACGGCGCAAGAGATAAAAGTTAAGCAAACAGCTGTTTTAAATTCCCAAAAAGCTCTTGATGATAAAGAATTGAATTTAACTCACGTTAAAAATGAAGCAGAGGTTGATTTGCAAAATTTGTATGACGCCATTCCTGGCATCTTAGCTGACGCTTATACTAAAGCTGATGACGCGGTAAATAAACAAATTGATGCGCTTTTTAGCAATGACAACACTTCAAACCCCACACTAACTTTCACCACTGGTTCACAAATCAAAAATGATGCAGAATTGCGCCGGCAAGAGGTAACTGGCACCTTGGCTCAATTTAATACTTTGGTCAGCATTTTACCCTCCGACGATTTGGGACGGACACAAGCTATGGTAGCGGCAAAAGGTTATTTAAGCGGGATTAAATTATTGTTAGATAGGCTAACCGAAGCGCTTAACCAAGCGACAGGAGTAGACGCGACCACTTTAGGCACATACAAAGCAAACGTTAATACGGGGAGAACCAACATTAATACAGTCATTGATAACATTAATAATCAGGAGCAAAGTATTGCCGCTCAAAAAGCAAGCAACACTAAAGCTATTGCCACCGCCCAAGCGGCAGTTAATGATGCCGAAAATGCGTTGCTGGTGGCGCAAAACGAGCTGGATTTGTTAATTGCTGAACCTCGGCCAGAAGATATTGAAATTGAACGCGCTAAAATTTCTCAAACAGATAGTCAAATTGGCGCGGCCAGGGAAAAAATTCGCCAGGCGATTTTACGGGCACCGTCGGATGCGAGCGTGCTAGAAGTTAATTTTAAAGCCGGGGAATTGTTTCAGCCTGGCAAGGTAGCCGTGGTGCTGTCAGGGGCTGGTTTGCAAGTTGAAGCTGACGTGTCAGAATTAGACATTGCCAAAATTAGCGCTAATGATCCGGTCAGCATTGAACTTGATGCTTTGCCCGGACAATTGTTTGACGGTGAAGTATCAACGATTGAAGCTAAAGAGATTGAAAAAGATAGCGATATATTTTACCGGCTTAATATAGTATTTAAATCTGATGATGAAACCCAGTCACAAATAGTCTCAACTTCGGTACGGTCTGGCATGAGCGCGGATTTATTTGTCATGACGGAACAAAAAACTAATGTGGTAATAATTCCGGAATTCACCGTGACTACCCGTGATGGCGGAGAGTATGTGACAATTTTAGAAGGCGGCAAATTTCAAGACATCAAAATAGAAACCGGAATTACTGACGGTGACAACATTGAAGTTATAAGCGGTTTAACTGCCGGGCAAACGGTTGTGGTAACTGCTGAATAAATTGGTATGGCAAGTGTTAGATCAGCAGCTCAAATTGATGTTGTTTGCGGTATGAACTTAATGGGAGTTGAAAAAACTCCCTCACAAGATTATCAGGGGCAAAAGTATTATTTTTGCGGTGATTTTTGCTTGGACCGTTTTGTTAAAAATCCAGACAAGTATTTTGGACTGCCGCTGATTAAATTTATTGGGCTTAAAAAAAGTTTTCAGCTAGGTAAAGTTGAAACTAAAGTGCTGCGCGGTATTAATTTAAATATTTGGGCCGGGGATTTTGTGGCGATTGTCGGCGCTTCGGGCTCAGGTAAAAGTACGTGCCTAAATATGATTGGGCTATTAGATCGCCCAACTTCTGGCAGTTACGAATTGGAAGGAGAAAATGTAGCCAATCTCAACGATATCAAGCGGGCAAATTTACGCGCCCATACTTTTGGCTTTGTCTTTCAGCAATACAATTTAATACCTTGGTTTACGGCTTTGGAAAATGTAACGCTGCCGCTGACATTTGCCAACCAAAAAATTGACGAGGCGGGGATTAAAAAAAGCTTTGAAGATATTGGCTTGGGGGAGCGGATGCACCATCGACCATTAGAGATGTCTGGCGGCGAACAGCAACGAGTGGCGCTTTTAAGGTCCTTAGCCAATGACCCTAAAATTATCTTGGGTGATGAACCGACCGGCAATTTGGATTCAGTTACCGGGGATAAAATTTTGCAGATGCTAATTAAACTCAACAAAGAACAAGGTAAAACTTTGATTGTGGTAACCCATGACGCCGATATTGCCGAGAAAGCTGACCAAATTGTAGTGTTGAAGGATGGTCTAATAATTCCTGATCATCACTCGCAAAAGAAAATTTATACCGATTAGTTAGCAGCATGATCAAAAATTTTCTACGGCTGAGCTTAAAAGGTATCCGCCACCGCCGGTTAAGAAGTTGGCTCACGATTTTAGGCGTGGTGATTGGCATTATGTTAGTCGTTGTAATTTTATCAATTAGTAGCGGTGTGAGGTCGGTAGTGAGCGGTACGTTGCAGATGTTCGCATCAGATTTAATTACCGTTGTACCAGGAGAGGAGACCAATCCGTTTATCGCGTTTTATGGCGGACAAAAGTTTAAAGAAAGCGATGTGTATGATTTAGAAAAAATTTCTGGCATTGATTTTGTGGTGCCAATGAACATTAATACTTTTACCGCTGAATTTAAAGGTGAGCAAAAAACGGTCATGGTGCACGGCGCGCCGTTTGTCACTTTTGCTAAAGCCTATGAAACTTCCGAAGGGTTCACAATTGCCTCGGGTAACTGGCCAGCCAGCGACGAAACTAACGAAATTGTCCTTGGGCATAATCTAGCGACCGAATTATTTAAGCAAGACATAAAACTTAATGACGAGATCATTTTAAAATCAAAAAAGATGAGAGTCATTGGTATCTTACAAGATAGCGGTGAACAAATAGCTGATAATGTGCTGCATGTATCAGATGTTAAATTTCGTGAATTAACCGGCGCTGGCTTAACGGCATCAGTGATAAAAGTTAAGTTATTGCCAAAAGCCAATATCGATTTAGTTAGCCGTCAAATTGAGCATGAATTATCTAAACAGCAGGAAGTCCGGGATTTTTCCGTGATTAGTCCGCAAAAAGCGGATCAAGTAGTCGGCAACGTTTTAAATATAGTGGAACTTAGCTTAGTTGTGATTGGTTTGATATCTTTAATTGTCGGATCGGTTAATATTATGAATACAATGTACACGTCAGTCGTTGAGCGGACCAAGCAAATTGGCATTATGAAAGCGGTTGGCGCGAGTAGTGATTCCATCTTATCTTTATTTTTAATTGAATCAGGGTTAATCGGATTAGTTGGGGGAGTTTTAGGCGTCATATTTGGCGTCGGTTTAGCTTACGTTATGGGTAGCATAGCGGCGCGGTACGGCGTGGTTGGCTTATTTTCATTTAGCTCACTTGATTACTTTGGGCTGTTTATTATTTTAATCGTAACTTTTATAGTCGGGGTATTATCTGGCGTATTGCCGGCGCGGCAGGCGGCAAAATTAGAGCCGGCAACCGCTTTAAGAAAGTAATATGATAAAAACTTTTTTAATTTTAAGCTTTAAGGGTATTCGTTATCGTAAATTACGCAGCTGGCTAACAATTGTTGGCATTGTTATCGGCATTATGCTGGTGGTATTTATTCTATCTTTGGGTAGCGGCATTAAATTTGCCCTAAATAAACAACTTCAGCAATTTGGCAGTGATTTAATTATCATTACACCAGGCAAGTTAACTAATCCGATAACTACGATTTTGGGAGAGAAGTTTAAAATTGAAGATATTGAAGATTTAGAGTTAATTGAGGGTGTGGACTATGCGGTGGGATTTGACTCTATTTCATTGAATGTGGAGTTTGAGGGTGAGCAAAAAACCGCATTATTCCATGCCGCTCCCTGGAAGGGTTTATCAGATTTTTATGAATCTTCTCAAGGGTTACGGTTAGAGTATGGCCGTTGGCCGACTCGCGATGATGCCAACGAGTTGGTGTTAGGCTACTTGTCATTTCGGGAATTATTTAAAAATCAATTAGATATTGGCGACGAAGTTACGGTTAAGTCAAAAAAAATGACGGTGATCGGCGCGGTTTCAGAAATTGGCAATCAAACGGATGATAATGTGTTTTATATTTCGGCTGAAAAATTTCAGGAGATCACCGGCCAGCGGTATGGCGCCCGTTCGGCATTTGTTAAAACGAAGACCAATTACGACATTAACTTGATTGCTAAAAAAATTGAAAGCCAATTAAATTTACAACAAGAGGTAAAAGATTTTACTGTTTTAACGCCAGAAAAAACTGACCAGATAGTCGGCGATGTTTTGAACATTATTGAATTAAGCTTAGTGATCATTGCTTTAATTTCTTTACTCGTCGGCGCGGTCGGTATCATGAACACTATGTACACTTCGGTTTTGGAAAGGACTAAAGAAATAGGGATTATGAAAGCTTTGGGGGCACGTAGTGATGATGTGATGTCTTTATTTTTAATTGAGTCGGGGTTAATCGGATTAGTTGGGGGAGTAATTGGAGTGGCTTTAGGTTTAGGGTTAGCTATGCTATCGGGCCTTGGCGCGGCTCAAGCCGGAATTGAAGGGTTTTTTACTTTTGCCGGCATTGATTATTTGGGTATGGCGGTAGTGTTAATAGTAACATTTATCGTCGGATTATTATCCGGCGTGCTGCCAGCGCGCCAAGCGGCGAAAATGGAACCGGCTGAAGCGCTGAGATATGAATAGGGCATATTTACTTTATAATTTAGCTATGATAGCATGGTTGTATGAAGCATAAATTACTGCCAATTATATTGATGTTTTTTGTACTCGGCCTATATTTTATTGGTGTAGTGAGCTTGTCGCAAATGGAACACGACACTCACGTTGCCTGCCCGTTAGCTAATATTGGAGCCACTAACTGTCCCAGCGCCACACAGGCAGTTGCTTTAATGACGCATCATTTAGACATGCTGGCAAGTATTGTTACGTCATTTATTCAAATGGACGCCTTATTATTAGGATTAATTGTAGTGCTGTCCGTTGGGATTTTGTTTACTAGGCAAGATTTATTTTGGCTATGGTCAGGATATTTGTATTTTAGAAAAGTTTTGTACGAGCAAACTTCTTTTTATAAGCGCCGAAGGCAGATTCAAAAATGGCTTGCCCAATGCTCCACACTAATTGATCGGCTTAGATTAAGGGTGACTTTATTTTTGTTTAATTCTGATTTTATTTAGCAGTTTTTGTTAGATTAATAAAGATATAATCACCCGTTTTTACCAAACGGGTGATTTTAATTATGTGATTATGAACCAAAGAACAAAATACATTATTGCTTACACATTTGCGGCGGCGGCAATTATAGGGTTTTTAGCCTGGGCAGCAAGCACTGAAAATAGTTCAGGCAATAGCACTTCAAGTGTTTACTCGGCTAGCGCCCTTGAAGCACCGGATAACTTCTATGACTTTAGTACCATTGCCATGCAGGATGGCAACGTCAGCCATATGTATGAAGTTAAAAATGAAGGTAACGAGCCGGTAAGAATTGAAGAAATTTACACTTCCTGCATGTGCACCACCGCATCTATCATTGGCGCTGACGGCACAAGGCGGGGACGGTTTGGTATGAAAGGACACGGGCTTTCAGGGGCGGCAAATTATGAGGTGATGCCAGGCAAGTCAGTGATAATTGAAGCGGTTTTTGACCCAGCGGCGCACGGCCCGTCCGGCGTAGGATTAGCCCGCCGGTCAATTTACCTAGAGACGAACTCGCAGACGCAGCCAAAAGTGGAACTTAGATTCCAGGCGCTGGTAACTCGCTAACTATATGGATGTTATCTTAGGGGCGTCTATTATCGCCGCATTTTTTGCCGGCATGGTGGCATTATTTGCGCCTTGTTGCATTACGGTGTTATTACCCACATACTTAGCCTCAGCCTTTAGGGAAAGAAAGCAAATGCTAAAAATGACCTTTGTTTTTTTTGGTGGAATCGCCGTGGTGCTTGTCCCAATTGGTCTTGGGGCGGCTGGGCTTGCCGAGGTTTTCAAAAGCGCGCATCGAGAGTTATATGTATTTGGCGGCGGGTTGATGATAATTTTTGGCATTATGTCATTTTTGGGCAAAGGGAAGTCAATTATTCCGATGCCTAAGCTTTGGCAGGCGAAATTGAACGTAACACATACAAAATCAGTTTTTTTGTTAGGGATATTTTCCGGCGCGGCAACATCTTGTTGCGCACCGGTACTAGCTGGCGCGGTAACCCTGGCGGTTATTTCTGGCACCTTTTGGAAAGCGCTTATTGTCACCTTTGCCTATGTTTTTGGCATGACATTTCCTTTGTTTTTGGCGGCTTACTTTTACGATAAATTTAAGCTGGAAAAAAATAAGTTAATTCAAGGCAAAGTATGGAGCGTTAAGTTAGCCAAAAAAACATATTATGTTCATTCCAGCAACATCTTAGCCGGAAGTGTTTTTCTTTTGATGGGCATTATGCTTTGGTGGTTGGCGTTATCTGGTAACGCCTTTTGGTCTCCCGCTTGGCAGGCAAAATTAGGCAATGCCTTACAGCAGCGGTCTGAGAATATTGTAGAAACGTTAATGTCTGTACCCGATGTTGTTTGGGGGGTTATGGTTGTAGGGTTTTTTTCCTATCTCGCCTTCGTAGCTTGGAAAAATAATAAATAATTAACAAAGATGCAAAGATATGGGATTAAATAAAGAAGATAAAAAACCAAAAAATGCTGGCCAAAATCCTTGGCAAATTTTGGCATTAGGATTGCTGTTTATGATTGTTTTTAGTTGGTATTTTGATATTGATATCAAACCCAGGTTGACTAGCAAAACGTCAGACTCAAAAGGTCAAATTAATTCTGCTTCTGAAAATACTAGCAATGATCAGGCTGTGGCAATAAATGAAGAAATGGTGTTGCCAAGTCAAGGCGTGACGCTGCCGGTGGTTTGGGGGGACTTGGGCAAGCAGTTAGTTGATAAGGGTGTGATTGATAAAGCTAAATTTGAAGCAGTGTATGCTCGCCGCGGAGGAATGACTGATTATGAAAAAGCTTTGTTGGAAAGTGAGAAAAACGCCAATCTAAAAATTGACCAAAACAATGCCCAATTTATCTTAAATTTGCTTTGGGCTTTTGGATTGGCTAATAAAAATCCGATCTTAGAAACGGGTCCAATGCAAAGCGAGCAGTACGGCGGGGCGGGGCGGTTTGCTTCAACTGGCGGTTGGTCGCTTGCTCGCGGTGGGGCGATGGATCACTACAGTCAGTATGGCTTAGTAGAGTTAAACGCCAAACAGCAAGATCTGGTTGAGGAAGTGTCTCAGAATATTTACCGACCATGTTGTGGCAACTCAACTTACTTTCCGGACTGCAACCATGGTATGGCGATGCTTGGATTGCTTGAGTTGTTAGCCGCCCAAGGCGCAACTGAAGCTCAAATGTATAAAGCAGCCTTACAAGTTAATTCTTTTTGGTTCCCCGATACTTACTTAACTTTAGCCCAATACTTCCAGAAGCGAGGGTTAGTTTGGGATAAGGTTGATGCTAAGGTCGCTTTAAGTTCTTCTTATTCAAGTTCATCCGGATACCAACAGGTTAGAAGTGAGGTCAAGCCAGTTCAAAGAAGCAGTGGTGGAGGTTGCGGTGTATAAATATTAATAACAAACAAATTTATGAGCCTTAAATTTATTGATGATTTAAAGCCTAGGGCGGCTTTTTATCTTGGAATCATGTTAGCTTTAACAGTTATATTTGCAGTCGGTTTTTTTGGACTTTTGGTTTTTGATGCGCCAGAGTTGGGTTTTAGTCTAAAAGGCCAAAAAGAGGTAAGCGCTGATACGGGCAAGACTGTAAATAATAGCGCAAGCCCAGATTCAACTGGTAATTCAAGCATAACCGTAGTTTCTGTCACAAAGGACGACCATATCTTGGGTGATAAAAAAGCACCGATTAGCATTATAGAATATTCTGATGCTGAGTGTCCCTTTTGCAAACGCTTTCATCCAACTATGCAGCAAATAGTTGCTAAATATGAAGGCCGTGTCAATTGGGTGTATCGGCATTTTCCCTTGGCGTCAATCCACCCCAAAGCGCCTAAAGAAGCGGAAGCCACTGAATGCGCAGCAGAGCTTGGCGGTAATGATGGTTTTTGGGCTTACTTAGATAGGCTATTTGAGATTACACCTTCAAATAACAATTTAGACCTTGCCCGGCTGCCTGAAATTGCCGAAGAGGTGGGCCTTAATGCTGACAAATTTGAAGAATGTTTAAATTCCGGCAAGTATGCTAAAAAGGTGCAAAGTCATTACAATCAAGCTATTGCGGCCGGTGGGCGCGGTACGCCTTATTCATTAGTGATTTACGGCGATAAGCAAATTCCACTCTCAGGAGCTCTAACATTATCACAAATTGAGTCAGCCCTCGCCCAAATAATTGAGTAATTATTATGAAGCATAAAATTATTATTACGCTTACCCTGGTAGTATTGTTAAATGGATGTGCTTTGGCAATAACTAAAGAAAAACCTAATATCGCCGCGCCGGCGCAAGATTCAGTTTTTGAATTTGATGAGCAAGAGTATGACTTTGGAGTGGTTAAACAAAGCGGGGGAATTGTGGCGCATGATTTTAGTTTTACTTATAATGGTGCGGACCCGATTAAAGTCACTGGTGTTCCGGCAAGTTGTGCCTGCACTAGCGCTGAGATTGATAAAAGTGAGTTAAGTCCTGGTGACAGCGGAGTAATCACAGTTGCTTTTGATCCTAATTTGCATGAAGAGCCACAAGGCAGGTTCTTCAAAACTGTGGCGATATTAACTGAGCCAAAGTTAGAAATTGAACCTGAGATAAAAATTTGGGCGGAAATTAACCTAGACCTTGGCCCAGAAGCGTATAAATTAAAAGAACATATTGATTAATATGAATAAAAAAATAATTGTCGTCTTGGTGGTTATTTTGGCTTTAGCTATTGGTTTTAAGCTGACTTATAAACCATCGGAAAATATTAATATACATTCAACATACCAAAATGTTAGCTCACAGGAATTGTCACAAATGTTAAACCAAAAAGATTTTACTTTGATTGATGTCCATGTTCCTGAACAAGCCCATATACCGGGCACTGACGCACTGATCCCGTATGATGAGATATCAAGCCGGCAAGGTCAGTTACCAAGTGATAAAAACGCTAAAATAGTGTTGTATTGCCGATCGGGTAGCATGAGTCAAATTGCGGCTGAAGAGTTAGTGTCTTTAGGTTATAGGCAAGTGTACAACTTAGACGGGGGATTAAATTCTTGGCTGGCTTCTGGTTTTAGCGCTAATTGATTCAAATTTGGATAAAAATTTATTTTTCAATGCTCGGGGCTTGACAAATATCGAGTCGGGGTATATGATGGTTATATAAATACCCTATGGGGGTATTATCGAAATGACAGAAAATTATATGAAAGGTAAAATTCAAAGGCCATATAAGAATCGAGCTTTGCATCGTCTGCGCATTATTCAAGGTCAACTTCGCGGGTTGGAGAAAATGGTGGAGGACGAAAAATACTGCATTGATGTTTTAACACAGGCATTGGCGATACAAGAATCAATTAAAAGCTTTAGTTCTCTAATGTTAGAAAATCATTTAAAAACGCATGCCAGCCGCCTGCTCCGAGGCAATAATAAGAATAAGGCGATTAATGAATTAGTAAATATTTACAAACTTAATCAAAAGTAATATGAAAAAATTAGCATTCTTGTTATTGCTTTTAGCAGCGCCAACCGTAGTTATGGCCGATACTGATCATGGTACAACAGTCGAACAAGCGCTTACTGAAGTTATGTCCAGCCAAAAAGCAGCCAGCGCTGCGGACATAAATTGTAGTCAGGTGACTGATGCTCAATTCGAAACTTTAGGCGATGCAGTCATGGAGCTAATGCATCCTGGCGAAGCACATGAGCAGATGGATTTAATGATGGGCGGAGAAGGTTCGGAATCTTTAGAAGCGATGCATATTCAAATGGGTCAAAACTATTTAGGCTGTAATACCGAAAATTTTGATAATTATTTTGGTTCAGGCGGTATGATGGGCCCGGGTATGGGTGGCGGTATGATGAATTACAGTAATAAAGGCATTAGCGGAGGAATGATGAGTGGACTTGGTACAGGCATGATGAGCTTTGGCTATAATGGTTTTGCCTGGATTACAACCATATTGATTTGGGCAGTTTTAGTTTTAGCTATAATGGCCTTACTTAAGTACGTAACTGGTAAAAACAGCAAGTAACTTGGGAAGTAATTAGAACAGTAATTATGCTTGTAAAAATCCATACTGAAATAAACATCAATAACACTCCCGAGGCTATTGCTGAATATGCGGCTAACCCGGACAACTGGACTGCTTCAAACCCTAAGGAGCATTTGGGCTTAAAATTTTATAACGATAAAAACAGGCCAGAAACCGGAGTTGAATTTTACCAAAAAGAAATGGTAGCCGGAATTTATAATGACCTAAAAGGACATGTGCAATATGTTGATTTTCCGCATGTAACTGTTTGGCGGGGATTGGCAAAATATCGATTACTTGGTCCGCTAGTAACCTTTCACTTAGCTGAGGGTGGGCTGGTGCGGCTTAAAGAATATGAAAGTGGAACCAAAATGATGCATGATTACTACATTGATTTTCCGGATTCTGTGATTGGGAGAATATTGCATTGGTATTTTACGAAAAAGAATGTTAAAGAAAAGTTATTTATCCATGGCAATAATGAATTGCAATTTTTTAAAAAAGTATTAGATAATAAATAAAAGCAAGGGGGTGAAAATATTATGAACAACAAATTAAATGCATTAGCTTTAGGCTATGCCGGAGCAGTTGTTTCCGCGCTATGCATGTTATTACTCGGGATTTTGGGTAATTTAGGTTTATATATGAGCGGTGTTGAGGCGATGATGCAATGGCATTTATTTTTCTCGCTCAGCTTGGGCGGTATTATTGGCGGGATGCTTGAGGCGGCGGTAGTGAGCTTTGCGGGGCTATATATTTTTGGCGGACTTTATAATAAGTTTACTAGGTAGGCGATGTCGAGTTACGGTATTACAAAAAAAGTTAATTATAACTTCAAAGAAGCAATAGACAAAACTATTGATGCTTTAAAAAGCCAAGGCTTTGGAATTTTGACTGATATTGATGTTACCAGAACATTAAAAGAAAAATTAGATGTCAAATTTAACAATTATCGCATTTTGGGCGCGTGTAATCCGCCGCGAGCACATAAAGCCTTGCAAATCGAGGAAGAGGTAGGGCTTTTGCTGCCCTGCAATGTGATTGTCTACCAAAATGACGAGGGTGTATTTGTTTCAGCGCTTAACCCAAAAGTTGCCTTTAGTCTGGTTGATAATCAGAAATTAGAGCCAATTGCATTAGAAGTTGAGAAAATTATGAAAAAAGTTATTGAAGGGTTATAATTCACTGTATGGTATTAGCTAATGTAACTAACGACGTTTTTGAATGCGAAGTGTGCCGGTTTCATTATGAAGATGAAGCCAAAGCCGAGGAATGCGAAAAATGGTGTCGGGAACATAAAAGCTGCAATTTAGAAATTACTCGGTTCGCTTTGGAAAATCAAAGCCGCGGCTAGCATTAAATATATGCAAATTATTGGAATCGTTTTAATTTTGGCGGTTATTGCGCTGTATGCTTTATGGATTCGTTTTACCTTGCATCAAAGCGGTGTTGTGGCTAAAGAGAGCGGAGGCACGCAAACTTTTGATATTTTAGTCAAGGGCGTGTATTCACCGTCAGTTTTGAGGGTTAAAGCCGGTCGACCGGTGAAGATACATTTTCGGCGCGAAGAATCAACCGAATGTTCCCGCTATGTTAATTTTCCTGATTATCACATCAGAAAAGAATTACCGGAAGGAAAAACAGTGACAATAGAATTTACGCCCGAGAAAAAAGGCGAGCAACTATTTACATGCGACATGAGCATGTATCAAGGTAAATTAATCGTTGAATAACATGGCAAACCAACCAACCAAAAAGCAATATGATATTAGCGGGATGCATTGTGCTTCGTGCTCTATTACGATTGAAAATAATTTAAAAAAATTGCCGGGTGTCAAGAATGCCGCGGTTAACTTTGCGACCCAAAAAGCCAGTGTTGAGGGTGATGTTGGGGATCAAGAAATTATAGAAGCGGTTAAGCAAAGCGGTTATCGCGCGACGCCAATTGTTGGCAGTAATGGAAACGAATCACCTGACCATGGCGATGCCGTAAGAGAAGTAGAGATTAAAAAGGAAAGAAATTTGTTTATTTTGAGTTTAGTTTTGTCCGTGCCGATTGTGACAATGAGCATGGTTTTACGGGACACTTCGTTTCAAAGCAAAGTTATCCAATCGTTATTAGCCGGTATCGTCCAGTTTTACGTCGGCTTCCGGTTTTACAAAGGTATGTATTACGCGGCCAAAAACAAAACTGCCAATATGGATACCTTAGTTGCCGGCGGTACGAGTGCGGCATATTTTTATAGCGTAGCGACAACGTACGTAATTGCCGGTGAGGTTTTTTACGAAACAGGCGCGTTGTTAATAACTTTTGTCGTGCTTGGTAAGTGGCTAGAAGCGAGGGCCAAAGGCAAGGCCGGGGAAGCGATTAAAAAATTGCTTGGCTTGCAAGCCAAAACCGCGAGAATTATCAAAGATGGCAAAGAGGTAGATGTGCCAATTAAAGAAGTTCAGGTGGGTGACATTGTGATTGTCCGGCCGGGAGAAAAAATAGCGGTGGATGGAGAAATAATTGATGGCCATTCCACTGTTGATGAATCAATGATCTCCGGCGAGAGTATTCCATTGGAAAAAAAGGCCGGCGATTTTGTGGTCGGCGCGACAATTAATAAAACCGGCAGTTTTAAGTTTAAAACCACTAAGGTTGGCAAGGACACGGTGCTCGCCCAAATCATAAAAGTGGTAGAAGCAGCCCAAAGTTCTCGCGCGCCAATTCAAAAGTTCGCTGATACTATTTCGGCTTATTTTGTGCCCTCGGTTGTGGCTTTGGCATTAATTACATTTATCAGTTGGTATTTTTTGGCGCTTTCGCCTTTTGTGACGGCATTACTTGCTTTCACGGCGGTGCTAGTAATTGCGTGCCCTTGCGCCTTGGGTCTTGCTACTCCGACCGCGATTATTGTTGGCACTGGCAAGGGTGCCGAAAATGGAATTTTAATTAAAGGCGGGGAGGCCTTAGAAGTCGCCAATAAAATTGAGGTGGTCGTTTTTGATAAAACCGGGACGTTAACAAAGGGCGAGCCGGAAGTGACTGATATTGTCAGCCTAGGCGGCAAACAAGATGAAATTTTAAGTTTAGCCGCATCTTTGGAAAAAAGCTCAGAACATCCTTTGGCTGAGGCGATTGTTAAAAAAGCTAGGTCTCAAAAGTTAAAATTAGTGGACGCTAAAGATTTCAGGGCCATTGCCGGACAGGGAGTGTCGGGAAAAATTTCCGGTCATCACGTTTTACTTGGCACTGCCAGACTAATGGAAAAAAATAACGTGCCATTAACGGCTGAAGCCGTGAAGCAAAAAAGTGACTTAGAAGATCAAGGTAAAACGGTTATCGCGGTAGCCAAAGGCAACAAAATAATTGGGCTTGTTGCCGTTGCCGATACTTTGAAAGAAACTTCCCGAGAAGCAGTTCAGCGCTTGCAGGCAATGGGAATTAAAACGGCTATGATTACCGGTGATAATTCGCGAACGGCGCGAGCAATTGCCAAGCAGGTAGGAATTGAAAAAGTCTTAGCCGAAGTTTTACCTGAAGGCAAAGCTCATCAAATACAACTGTTACAAAAAGAAAGCAAAAAAGTAGCTATGGTGGGGGACGGCATTAATGATGCCCCGGCCTTAGCGCAGGCTGATTTAGGTATTGCCATGGGCGGCGGGACTGACATTGCGATTGAAGCGGGCGGCGTGGTTTTAGTCAAAGATGATGCCCGCGACGTTGGCCGTAGTATTTTATTGAGTAAAATAACCATGGCTAAGATTAAACAAAATATGTTTTGGGCGCTATTTTATAATAGCGTCGGTATCCCGATCGCCGCTTTGGGGCTTTTGCGAGCCGAACTTGCAGGTCTCGCGATGGCGTTAAGCAGTGTCTCGGTGGTATTAAATTCTTTATTGTTAAAAAGAAAAAAATTAGATTAGCCGATTTTTTTGCCAAAAAAATTTTATCGTAATATAATTAAATTGTATTAGAGCATTATTAGTTTTTTATGGCACATGTGAAAAGCGCTGCCAAATTTATGGCCTTGGGAATTTTGCTAAGTTTTTTGATTGCGCCAGCAACCTATGCAATTCACCAAAACGGCGGCGCCTTGTCATATTACCCTGAATTTATAGCTTCAGGAATCTGACTTATTAGCGTTGTTTACCTGTTCATTCTTTCTCGCGGCCTGGGAAAGATTTTTAAAACCGGTTCGGCAATTATTGCTGCCGGTATTTTATTTTTGTCGTTAGGCGGAATCACTTTAGGAATAGAAGAGCTGTATAACTTACAGGACAATTTGGTCATTGAATTACTATTTGAAATTTTTATACTAGTCTGTGCAATTTTGCTTGTAGCCGGGCCAATTATAGTTGCCAGGCGTCTTAAAAATCAGATGCCGAAAAAATAATCAGACGTAAAGTAATTTATGACAGATTCTTTATACCAGGATCTAGTTGAGTTGTTTGTCCAAATCGTTGGGCTTAATGCCGAAAAACAGATTAGAGCTATGTATGAGGACTCAAGCGAAGATAGGCAAGAGCTGATTAAACTTGCCCGTAAAACCTTTCCCAGTTTTGTGGGTGAAAAAAAGTCAGACGCACTTATTTCTAATGTATTAGAAAAGCATAGCGTCAAGGATAAGGTTGAAACATGATATTTTTAGCAAATTATGATAAACTAAGATTTACAGGAGGAACCTCAATTTTAGTTTCAATCTTATGACGCAACCCAATAAGCGCTTAAGCGTAATTGTGATCGCTATTTTATTAATAGTAGTGGTTGGATTGATTTGGTATTTTAACCGAATTACTGAAACGGTGTATTCTTCTGACACCGTTTTGCCAACAACTTTTATTGCGGAAGACGAAAGGGTCATTTTGGAAAACGATTCAAAATTGATGGTTCAAGGAGATCTGACGGTGAATGGAGATTTATGGTGCCGAAATGGCGCTTTGAATGTTATGGTAACTGGAAATTTATCGGTCAACGGGAAACTTCGCTGTGAGATTGAAAATGCTTCCGGATTAGGACTTGGCGTTAATTTAGTCGCTCAAGGCAACGTTGAATTTGCTCGTGATTCAGTCGTAACAACCAACGGCCATGTGCAAGTAGTTGACAATGAATCTAGGCTGGCAACCACTCAAACAGCGATTGATGAACTTTTTGAAGATACGGGTTTAAATAATGATAATGGTACGGGAGTAGGCCCATTTATACCAATAGATTTAGCGCCTGGACAGCAAGCTTTAAATGTTGATAGTTCAAATTACTATCAGCCGGTTTTAGTTGATCAAGCTGGAAATAAATTATTACCAACTTTATCACATGGTTTGGTTAAAGCTGCTTCAGCGCAGGAGCCGGCAACAGATATTCAAGGCGGTGATGTGCCTTGGACCATAAAGATCGGCGGTAAATGGGGAGGTGGCTCGGCTGGGGTAGAACCGCCATACGATATTAATATCCCAACACCGCCTGAAGAGATTAAAAAAATTATTATTGCCTATAACTTTGGTCCAGGAAAGGATGTTAACATTTCCAATTTATACTTGTCTGGCCCTGACGGCCGTCCAGGTGCTAATGACGAAGGGGCAAGCTGTGATGCCAAGGGCGCGAAAGGGGAGGACGCTTTTAGGTTAAATGTTCAGGCGGCAAATATTACAATTAATGATTTTACTTTGAGGATGGGTAATGGAGGGGACGGCGGATCGGCAGTATCTCAAATTAATTGTGATCCGGGCAAAGCTACCGGCGGTGAAGGCGGTGAGCCGGGTAATATAAAAATGCGAACTACCGGCAGCTTTAAAATTGTCGGAGCTTTTAAGATAATTCCTGGCCTTGGCGGATTTGGCGGAGAAGCAATTGCGGCTGGAAAGCCAGGCGAAAATACGTGTGACGGTGAAAAAGGAGGGGATGCTATTGCTACCGGGGGTAAGGGCGGAGATAACAAGAAAGGATTAAAAACGGTACGGGTTGAAGGTGTAAACAATATTGAAATTACAGGGTTGCTTGCCGGAGACGGTGGCGATGCTTATGCCCACGGAGGGGACGGCGGTAATGGTTCAGAATGCGGATGCGATGGAGGTCCGGGCGGTAAGGCTACTGCTACTGGTGGAGAAGGCGGGACAGCAACTTCCCGCACCGTTCAATCAACTGGTGGTAATGGCGGCGATGCTGAAAGTTATCCAGGTAAGGGCGGCAATGGCGGGTCATGTACAGAGTTAAAAGCGGGCGGCAATGGGGGTAAGGGAGGAGATGCTGAAACTGATGGTGGTAAAGC
>Ga0066639_10001437_pt1 | contig 21215 bp, 20 predicted proteins | sample CryGeyCG2114_010_2_FD_59504 | JGI IMG/M metagenome (GOLD analysis project Ga0066639, IMG submission 59504) | Groundwater microbial communities from aquifer - Crystal Geyser CG10_big_fil_rev_8/21/14_0.10 | ecosystem: Environmental > Aquatic > Deep subsurface > Groundwater | place: USA: Utah...
TTGAGTGATTTAAGAAAGTTAGGTCTTTGCCATCAAACCTAGCTCGGAAAATTGGAGCGGCAGAAGAGACTCGAACTCTCAACACCCACCATGGCAAGGTGGTACTCTACCATTGAGCTACTGCCGCTTAAAAAAGAATGACCATTTAAAACATTGGAAAGAAAAGTTGTCAATCACTTAGTCGACTGACTCAACAAGTCAGAAAGCGGAATTTTGCCCTTTCCACTAGGATCATCAATGACATATTGGGGCAGCATCCAACCTGGCAGCTTGCGCCGAACCTCTCGCATGATCTGGCCGCCGCTCTTGGGACTGAGGCAAAAATGCATGGCGCCCTTGGTGCGATCTGGGTGGTGCAGATAATAGGGGCGCATACCCAATTGCCATATTTGCTTAAAAAGCTGGCAAAGTTCCGTGGCATCATCATTAACGTTTTTAAGTAAGACAGTTTGCGACAGCAATTGGATTTTTGTATTTTCAAATTTCTTTAATGCCAACTTGACATCGCTATCTATTTCTTGCGTGTGATTAATGTGCACGGCGAGAGAGATGCAATCAAATCTTTTGCTATAGGACTGCAAAATTGAGATGAAATTATCGCTAATACGATTGGGAATGATAACTGGCATGCGAGAGTGAAAGCGAATATATTTTATGTTTGGGAACTGAGCGAAAAAATCCAAGTATTGCGCAATCTTTTCATCGCTTAGGATAAGTGGGTCGCCGCCGCTAAAAATAACCTCGTCAATTTCTGTTTGCTGTCGCAAATAATTCTCTAAGGGGAGTAAGCTGCCAGAGAATAAATCTTGGCCTGAATTGAGTTCATTTTTTCTAAAGCAATAGCGACACATAACGGGACAGTGTGAGGTCGGAAAAAAAAGAATACGGTTGTCATAGCGGTGAACTATTCTGGCATGCGGGCTGTGCCTCTGGTCTCCGATGGGGTCTATTAGCCCGTCCGCCTGAAGCTGTGCATTGTTCTCCTCAGGTAGGGGGAGAAATTGTTTTCCTAAGGCGGAGTCTTTGCCCATGGTCTTAATTTTAAGTGCCAGCCTTTTTGGGATGAAGATGGGGTAAGAGCTTGCGCCAAAGTTATCAGCAAAAAAATAGTTCAGATCTTCAACTGACTTCAAGGCCTCGCGCATCTCAACTTGCCAGGACATGCTCATTCCTTATCTAAAAACTGCGGTCTAGGCACAATATCCGCGCGCCTGATTGACCGGGAGTGTGAGAGGTAGCATAGAATATACACTCATAGCCAGAATAATCTGCCTGGTTGCAAATATCGTCGCAGGGGGTGCCGGGACAGCCACTGCAATTGGCGGCACTGGGAATCGAGAGATAAAGGTCGCCAAAAACGTTGGCAGCATTACCAGCATTGACAATGCAATCCCCTGCTAAGGCCTGGTCTCCAGGCTTGCAAGACGCCATATATTTAATGCAGTTTGCACCGCAGTTATCACCCGAGGTGTAATCGACATTGGGGGCTTGACTGCCACACACTCCGGCGTCGCAAGGTGAAACGCCGTAAGGGCAACCACCGCAAACGGGATCATTTTTTTTGGTAACTAGATAGGTGCGGTCTTTAGGGATAACTTCGGCGTCGGAAGCAGAAATACAATTTTCAATTTTGGCCGGTAGAGCAGCGTTGGTCTTGACCATAATATTTACAAAGTGCTCAACTGTGGATGGACCCAATATTTTTTTTAATCTTTCAAAAGAAATTTTAACTTTAACTGAACCTTGGCCCCCATCTAGCGCCACTCCACCCTGGTCTTCCGGCTCATTTTGCAGAGTAATTTTGGTAACTTTTAAAGTTCGGTTGATCTCCTGATCTTTGGAAAGTATGGCCAGTCCCTTTTTATTGTAAATAGTGGTGACTTCAGTCACGCTATTGCTTGGGTTTAAAATCAGCCCATCGGTCCAGGTGCCAGTGGCAAGTTCGCATTCGCTTTTACTAAAAAACTCGGGCAAGGTGCAGTTGCCGCCGAATGACTTGGTACAGGCGGCCTTGTTAATCAGGCGTAAACGCAGATTGTTCATTTGATCCAATTCTTCCAGTTTGGATTCGATGTAATTAGTGGAAGAGGAGAGTTGCTGATTGATGTGCATAACGCCCATGGAAACGATAGCCATCAATCCCATGGCGACAATCACTTCAATTAGGGAAAAACCTTTTTGATCGCCTTGCTTCATGCTTTCTATCCTTATTTTTGCTTTGGCTTATTATAGAAGGAGGGAGCGTTTATTGAAAGAATTCTTTAAAAGTAGGCCTATTTTTAGGTCTCGAGGTTTTGTTCTTTTTCGCGCCAACCAACAATTTTTTTTAAAGAAAAGGACTTATAAAGGTCCGACAATAGGCATTGGGCGTAAAGCGTATTGCCACGGGGAGTAGGCAGAAAGCTAATAGGCCGAATCGGTCTAAAGATCCCTTTATGGCTTCCGCCTGAATACTTGATTTCCACAATTTCCTGAAGGCGAACTTTTTCCTGCAGGCCAAGCAGATGCTTGGGGATGGGAATTGGATTGGAGGGGTGATAATCGCTTAACTTGCCTAAAATGCCATCTGCTATGGAGTAGCGATGCACGACTTCAGGCAACTTTTTAAGACCTTCCACCATGATCTTTAAGATCGCCAGGGTGTCATCTAAGGCACGGTGGTGGGATTTTAAATCGATATTTAATTCCTGGGTTAAATATGCCAGTCGGTGGCTATTAAATTGAGGAAAGGCCTTGCGTGAATATTGGCAGGTGCAATAAATCTGGTTGCAGTGGAGGTTTTTGATGCTCTTAAAATATTCAAATGCGCCAAACAAAACAAAGCCGACGTCAAAACGAGCGTTATGCGCCAGAATGGGAAGTTTTTCAATAAAGGTAAAAAATTCTTTTGCTACATCTTCGGAAAGCGGAGCATCTTTGACGTCGTCGTCACTGATGCCGTGAATGCTAATAACGTTCTCAGGGATGGGCATTTGTGGGTTGGCCAAGCTTGACATTATTTGCACGCCAGCAGGCGTAATTTTTATGGCAGCCAGCTCGACTATGCGATCCATCAAGGGGGACAGACCGGTGGTTTCCACATCAAAAAAAACGCATCCAGCGGGAAAGACGCTGAGCAGATGATTGATGTCATCCTGCGTAATGTTTCCTTCAAACTGGATAATTTTGCTCTTAAGTTCGGTTGACATTGGCCCACCACAAATTAATACTCTTGGGTTTAAGTATGGAAACTTACTAACGTTTCCTAATATTTAAAGCTGGTATGGCCGGTTTATCAGACTGACAGTAGTTTTTCCAGGTAATACCGATCGAAAATAGGAATTTAGCATGAAAGAGTTTGATGTAGTGGTAATTGGAGGAGGACCGGGCGGTTATGTCGCGGCCATTCGCGCTAGTCAGTTGGGAAAGAAGGTCGCCGTTGTGGAGGCCGAAAAGCTGGGAGGCGTTTGCTTAAATAAGGGCTGTATTCCGACCAAGGCACTTTTAAAATCTGCCCATGCGGTACATGAAGCGCGCGACATGAAAGATTTGGGTATTGAGATTGAAATTAAATCCCTAAATCCCGCCAAAGCGGTACAGCGATCTTCCCAGATTGCAGATCGTATTTCCAAGGGCGTCTCTTTTTTAATGAAAAAAAATAATATCGAGGTGATCGAGGGGTGGGCCAAATTAAAAAGCGCCAATACTCTTGAGGTTAAGAGCAGCCGCGGTCACACAGAGACGCTCACAGGCAAAAATATTATTATTGCCACAGGTGCTCACTATAAAACTTTTCCTGGCCTAGAGCATGATGGAAAAAGACTTATCGGGGCCTGGGAGGCCCTCAAAATAGAAAATTTACCCAGCTCAATTGGCATTATTGGCGGTGGCGCTATTGGGGTCGAGTTCGCCTATTTTTGGAATGCCTTTGGCGTTGACGTGCACATCTTTGAAATGCAAAAGCATTTACTTCCGATTGAAGATGATGATTCAAGTATTGAAGTTGAACGTGCCTATAAAAAATATGGCATCAAAATGTCTTTGGGAGTGGAGAAAGTTGTCGCTAAAAATGATGGCGACAAGGTGACAATTTCTGCCACGGTGGGCGGAAAAAATGTAGATTATAAATTCGACTTGGGTTTGATTGCCGTCGGTATGACGGGGAATATTCAAAATCTGGGATTGGAAGAAATGAAAATTCCAACTGAGCGCGGATTTATTAAGGTGAATGAATTCTATCAGACATCTGTTCCTAACATCTATGCCATTGGGGATGTTTCTGGCCCACCGCTTTTGGCACACGCGGCTTCTCACGAAGGGGTTATCGCAGCAGAGCATCTTTCAGGTAAGCACCCTCATGCTCTGAATAAGCTCAACATTCCCGGCTGTACCTACTGCCAACCGCAGGTCGCCTCAGTCGGCTATACCGAGCGAGAGCTGAAGGCCAAAGGCATTGAATATGCTGTGGGCAAGCTTCCTTTTTTGGCCAATGGCAAAGCAGTTGCCTCGAACGAAAAGGATGGATTCGTCAAAACATTGCTGGGCAAGCATGGCGAATTGCTTGGCGCCCACATCGTTGGAGCAGTAGCGACAGAACTAATTCATGAATACGTTCTTTTTAAAACCATGGAAGGCATAGACGAAGAGATTTTTGCCACGGTCCATCCCCATCCAACTTTGGGAGAATGGCTGGCGGAATCAGTCATGGCGGCAAAAGGGCGGTCCTTAAATTTTTAGAGCAGGCAAGGAGATACATAATGGCAAGACAAGAAATTATTATGCCCCAAATGGGCGAGTCCATAACCAACGGAACCATAACAAAATGGCACAAGCAGGTTGGCGATGAAGTTAAATTAGATGAAATTCTTTTTGAAATTTCAACTGACAAAGTAGAGTCTGAGATACCCTCTCCCTATGGTGGGCGCATTGCCGCGCTTTTGTTCAAGGAAGGAGACACCATTGATGTTGGTGTGAAGATTGCAGAAATCGAGGATGACGCTTCGGCCGAAATTTCGGCGTCCAAGCTTGCACCGGCACAAAGTGCGTCTCCAGTTGCGCCTAGCGGGCCAGTGATTGCTGCTCAGGCACCCGCTAGCGCAGTGAGTGAAAAGCATAGTGATTCCCACCGTTTTTACACTCCATTGGTGCGAGCTATGGCCAAAGAGCATGGAGTGGACTTGAGTGAATTATCAAAGATCACTGGTTCAGGCGCCGGTGGCAGGGTAAATCGTGCTGATTTTGAAAATTATTTAAAAAATCGTGGCAGCGCTGCCCCCTCTGTCCAAGCTCCTGCCGCTTCGCAAATGCCATCGAGCTTTTCCCCTAGTGCCAGTGTCGCTTCTGTCACAGCTTCAGGTGAGCGAGTGGAAATTATTCCCATGGATAATATGCGCAAGGCGATTGCAAAAAATATGCGCGAGTCCAAATTGATCTCACCGCATGTCAATTCGGTAAGTGAGGTCGATCTAACTCATTTAGTAAAATTTCGTGAGGGCTTCAAACAAGAATTTATCCAGCAGGAAGGCTTTAACCTGACCTACACACCTTTTATAATCTATGCCATCATTCAGGCCTTAAGAGAATACCCCTGGGTCAATGCTTCAGTGGCAGAAGATAAAATAATCTTGAAAAAAGATATTAATCTTGGTTGTGCCGTCGCAGTTCCTGGCAACGGTCTGGTTGTGCCCGTGATAAAAAGTGCCGACACCTTAAATATGTTGGGGCTATGTCGCGCTATTAATACTTTGGCGGGCAAAGCACGATCTAAAAAGCTTTCCATGGATGACTTAAGCGGGGGAACCTTTACTTTCACCAATGTTGGGAGTTTTGGAACCTTGCTCGCCACTCCGGTTATTTTACAACCACAAGTGGGGATTTATGCTGCTGGAGTCATCAGTAAAAGAGTTGTGGTTTTGAAAGATGATAGCATCGCTGTTCGCAGTATGATGTATGGAACCCATACCTACGATCACCGTCTGGTCGACGGAGAACTGGGTGGAAAGTTTCTTGAATCTGTGCATGGTCATTTAAGAGACATGAATCCAGCATCTTTGTTCTAGATATTACAATATTGGAAATTAGAAATCGCTGATCTGATTAACCAGCTCAGGGTAATCGATGAAGGGATTGCGATCGCCTTGTAGTGCCATGATGTCTTCGTTGCGCTTAAGCTCCTGGGCATCAACTGGATCAAGTTCATGCCAAGATCTTAAGAAGGCCTCTTGTTTAGCATCAACGGGCATTTTGTAGCGAACTGAAAAATAAAAAATGGCGCGTGCTACGTTCCCTTTATGTTCTTGAGGTGGCTCAAAATAGATCGAGGAAACCTTGCTTCTATCTTGTGCGCTGCCAATACTTGATACGCTACAGCCCCCCTCTAGAGTGGTGCCGTCGACATCAGCAAAAGGGAAGTTGCCGCGCGTGCTATTGGCCTTACTATCGCTGGGGAAAAGATGGTGGAGATCGGATTTTTGTAATTCAGTCGGGAATGAAGAAGTAAATTTACTTTGCGGCCAAGTGTGCTCACAGTTGATAGATGCGGCGTTTGGAATTTCCATCGGCCCCACTCCTGCACTTTTTCTAAAATCCTTGTGGCAGTAGACATCGTGGATGTAATTGCCTTCACCATCCGATTCAAGGTGAAGTTGTCCAAATAGATATATTCTGGCCTGATGATAGCCCAAGGAAATATGGCGGTAGCAACCATCTTCACAATTATCGACAACAAGGTCGTTGGCGCCTTTTTGTCGCTTGTGAAAGCTGGAAAGAATCTTAAAAAGCTGAGCTTTTTGCGCTTCGTTAAAGAGATTATTTTTTGTGTTGAGATATTCTGACGGGTAATACGTTGTGGCGAAAAGGTTAAAAGACAGGGACAATGTGATAAGGATCAAAGCCTTTTTCATAAGATTTCCTACTTTTAAATATTAGCCTCAAATAATACTCGCCTTGAAATTACTTTGTCACGCCATTTCTTGAGTCTTTTACTTACGCGCCGAGCAATGGGCGTTATGCTCAATTTACTTGCTAAATGGGTCAAGTATTAGGTAAAAAGCTGCACCGCTCAGAAAACTAGGACAGAAATATGCAAAAACTCAAACTCACAACCATACTTATCACCCTGTTAATTGCCAGCTTAAGCTTGGCCGATCAGGCCCAGGCACATGAGTTGCGCTGCCGCGAGATCCTGACCAACGGTCTCTCTAGCAATAGTAAAACTTTCGAGATGTCCTATGACCTGCTCGATATAGATTATGGCAGAGACTATTTGGCCCGCGCTGTTCGTCTTGTGCGATTGCTACTGGAAAGCGAAGGCTGTCAGAAAAAAGATATTAATTTTGGCAAAGGCCCAAATGGTCGCAGCAACTCTCGTTGCGTTTCCATCGTTGCAAATCGTGATAACTCACGTGTTTGCTATGTGGAATCAAACCTAGGCTATTTTATTCTTTCTCAGGATATGCACGATAGTGTCACTATCACTTTTAATCTTTGGGATTAAGCGCGAAGTTTAATTTTTGATTTCATTATTATTTGCATTTCCCCAGAGCTGCTCAAGTCTTTCTTTGAGAAATTTTTCTCGTCCTTGAAGTGTCGGAAAATAAAAGCGCGGAGCTTCGCCGCTGGTGTACTCCTGTCTTATGAAGTGACCGGGATGGGAATGAGGATATTGATAAGGCCTTGAACCTTTGGGGGGATAATTCTTTAAATGGTCGGGCACTATAGGTGTTGATGAAGAAGCGACAAATTCAAGCGCCTGGTTAATCGCCATATAGCTAGCATTACTTTTAACTGTACTGGCCAGATAGGTCACCGCCTGGGCCAAAATGATACGCGCTTCCGGCATACCGATACTTTGGACCGCTTGCATCGCCGCTACCGCCAAGGTTAGGGCGCCAGGATCGGCATTGCCGATATCTTCACTGGCAAAAATGACTAAGCGTCTAGCAATAAAGGCCGCATCTTCACCACCGTCCAGCATAACCGCCAGCCATAAGAGTGCGGCGTCGGGCTGGCTGCCGCGCAGACTTTTGATGAATGCCGAAGCGACATCATAATGGCGATCTTGATTGCGATCAAAATCTCTGGCGTTGAGTAAAATATTTTTTTTAAGCGTCGCTACATCACAGTGCCCTTGGGCCCATTCTTCACTGCACATCTCTAGGGCATTGAGTGCTTTTCTTGAGTCATTGCCCAGTTTATCGCAAATAAAATGCAAAATATCCTGTGGTATATCCATTTCTAGCACCGTTAGCGCTCGCTCTAAAATGGCCATAAGAGATTTTTCATTATGAGGTTCAAGCTGGACTAGGTGGACGCGCGAAAGAAGAGCGCGTCCGATAGAGGACTTGGGGTTTTCAGTAGTGGCACCGACGAAAGTGAAATCGCCTCTTTCAACATAGGGCAAAAGGGCATCCTGCTGCGCCTTGTTGAAACGATGGATTTCATCAATAAAGAGAACAGAATGTTTACCCATGGTGGCGCTGACTTCCAAAATTCGTGCGATGACTTTTTTAAGCTCGGGTACTCCCGCCAAAACAGCATTAAAGACGGTGAGTTCAAGTCCTGCATTTTTGGCCAAAAGATGGGCCAGGGCGGTTTTTCCTGATCCTGGTGGGCCAAAGAGAATAATTCCTGGCAGACGTTTGGCCTTTAAAAAAGGATATTGGGCCAGTAACGAATCCCAACCCACATATTGTGAAATATCTTGTGGCCTTAAGCGGTAGGCAAGAGGGGCAGAAGTCAAATTTTGCTCATGGGAAGGGCCCTTCTCAAACAGTCCTAATTGCCCATGTGGGTGATTTTTTTGGGACATATCATTTTCCCGTGTTGACATTAGTGCCCTAACATTTTAGTTTGTCTCGCTAACTTATATAACACACGGCTTGTGACTTGGGAATTCTAGGTCAAAGCAAGTGATAAAGTCCCATAGGGACTAATAATGCTGGAAGAAGGAGGTGAGTGAGTATGGCAGCTGAAACATCCATTGTTGTTCCGATTGATGATCGTTTTGGAGTGGAGAAATCCCTGCGAAAGTTCAAAAGAATGTGTGAGTCTTTTGGTGTTGTTAAGGAATACCGCAAGCGTCAGGACTACAAGAAGCCTTCGATAAAACTTAAAGAAAAGACCGAGGCGGCCCAGAAAAGAAAAATAAAAACAGCTTTGAAGGGTTATACTAGACCAAGGTTTTAAACTTTTTACATTTAAAGAAAAAACATTTTAATTAATGGGAATGGCGGGAATCCGCCATTTTTTTTTACTTAATTTTCATGTGCCCAAAATAATTTTTAAAATTGAATTCCAGCGATTGTGCATAATCGTAATAATCTTTGCCAGGTTTTGATCAAAATCAAGATTGCTTTTGGTCGTGCGCATATGGAAGGTATTCCAGGCGATATTCAGATCTTCCAGATCATTCATGAGAATTTTCTGGTTTTTTTCAATGATCATATCTTTTTCGACTTCTTTAAAAAAATTCTCCCAAATAAAATCAAACACTGGCCTGTATTGGGCATCGACTTGTGAGACCAGAAGCATCTCGCTGGTAAAAAGCATATTATGCAATAGCGGGGCAAGTTTTTTTTGAAAGGTGTTATCAAAGTAAAAACTGGTATTAAGAGTAATCATGAGTTCTTCCAGATGATGTAAAAACTCGTAAGAACGGTTGGAGAGTTCATTTAGCTCAGTCAGTAGTGCAAGAGTCATTTCAATGTCAGTATCGGTCTGGGCCTCTTTGAAGGAAATTTTTTCTTTAAGGGCAAAGTTAATTTCATAATCGAGGGAACGAGCATTTTTATAGATTTCATGAATAGGGGCTTCGCATTCTTGTGAGGGACGCAAACATTCCTTGATCCATTCATTCCAGGCCAAATTGATATCCAGAATTTTAGTTTTTATATTGATTACTTCATTTTGCTGCGGGTTTAGTTTTCTGATGATGTGAAAAAATTCTTGCAGCATACTTCTTAATTGAGGCCGTACGTAGCGAATAAAACTTTCATGCGAAAGGACTGTCTTTTCCTTCTCATAGTGAAAGTAGCTATAGCCACAAAAAGCTGAGTTAGAATAGAAAAAGCAAAAAATAAGCACGATAAGCAATCGGCCGTGGTTAAGTTTCATTCTGTTATTTTATAGATTGCGGAGTATCAAAGTAAAGAAGAAGAAAATCTAGGCAACCTTTGACTCAATATGGTGTGAGATGTCAAAGCTTTCATGACAGTTAAATAGACTTTTAAAGGGTGATAAGCAGTGATCTTTTTCAAGAATGTGCAAAATTTCAAATTGCTCGCTAGCAAGTTGCTTATTTTTATTCTTTTTCAGGAGTTCTTTAGGAAAAAATTTAAGCGGAGAAGATTCAAAGACAAATTGTATTTTCTTATTTTGAGGAATTTTCTTGTGTAATATGGCCGCCAGACAAATAAATGCCCCCACACCTTCGGCCCAAATAGTCAGAGTACCCTGTTTTTCTTGCGCTAGCGCCTGTCCCAGTTCTGCGGCATATTTTCCAATTTTTTTAGGACATAGGTTTTTTAGTTTGGCCAAGAGGCGGCGGTGATCACGGGTTAATTCTCTTTTTTCGCATACGGATAGGTCAAGAAATTGGAATTGGTTCATTAGGGTGTCGTCAAAAAACGACTGTTTTGCTTTTGGTTCTTCAAGGTCGAAGCTTAGTATTTTTGTTCCCTTCGCTTTGGACGACCTTTTGGATGTGCCCATACGGTGATAAATAGTAATCTGGCCCTTGAACGGTCGGCTTTCCATCATATGGCATCCCTTGAAGAAAAACATCAGATTGATCTATTCAGATTATCGGTAAATGCGATTTTTTTGTGAATTATGCCCATAAAAGTGAAGATATGCGCATAAATTCCAAGCCTTAGGTGGGTTTTAAAGCCGCCGCCAGGTTATTGCCTGGCAATCTCCATTCTCATTGAAAACTCGTCGATATCAAACTGAGTGCCTCTCTTTTGTGCTAGCTTCTCAAATTTTAAATTGAGGGCCAGAGTCTCGTGGGTAATGTATTCACGATGAATTTCAATCGCCTGCTTAAGCTCTTCCTGGGCATCAATTGTAATATTAATTCTGTCATCAACATTGAAACCCATATCTTTGCGTGTGCGCTGAATGCGGTTAACCACCTCTCGCGCCAGACCTTCTTGGATTAAGTCCTGGTCAAGAAGGCAGTCCATGTCAATGCTGATAAGGCGATTTGACAGTGAGTTGGTATCCGGCTTGGCCTCTCTAAAGATTAGAATATCCTCGCTACTAAAAGTTTCACTCTCGATCTGAAGACTTCCCTGCTCTTCTAGCCTTGCCAAATCTTTGGGGGAAAGTGCCTCAATCGCCTTTTTATATTTTGCAAAATCTTTGCCTAGTCTTTTTCCAAGGACAGGAGAGTTTGGTTTGGCAAAAAGATTGATAAACTTGTCTTCTTGGACAGAATACTCAATATTTTTCACGTTAAGTTCTGTCCTGATGTAATCTTCTAGATTTTTGATATCTTTAAGCAGTAATTCATCCTTGTGAATGATGGTCAGCCTACGCAGTGGTATTTTAACCTTGATCTGAACTTGATTGCGTTTTTGGCGACCAAGTAGAATTAACTGCATCATACGTCCCATAGCAGTTTCAAGACGGGAGTCAATCAATTGCTCATTAGCGACAGGATAGTCACATAGGTGAACAGATTCTTGTTTAAGTTCGCCTAAATTTTTAAGTTGCATAAAAAGATACTCACTTAAAAATGGAGTGAAAGGGGCCATGACGATACTTAGCTCTTTTAAAGTTAGATATAGGGTTGAATAGGCGGAATTTTTATCATCATTCAGGCCCTCACCCCAAAAACGTCCGCGGTTGAGGCGGATGTACCAATTGGTCAAGTTCTCAATGAATTCGAGTAGCGCTGGTACAACGTTATAAAGTTTGTACTCTTCCATTTCATTGGAAATATTTTTTTTCAGAGTTTGCAAATTCGACAGTAGCCACTTGTCAGTGATGTTCTGACTTTGTTTAAAGTTAGTACTGGGATTCCAGCCATCAACCTTAACGTAGGTATCAAAAAATTTAAAAGCATTGTACCAAGGCAGAAGTGCTCTTCGTACCATGTCCTTTACACCAGAGTCGGTAAAACGCTGCTCTTCACCTCGCACGAGGCCAGAGGTGATGAGATAAAGCCTCAAGGCATCTGCTCCGTACTCTTCCATCAGTTGGTCTGGTGGTGTGTAGTTCTTCAGACGTTTGCTCATTTTTTTGCCGTCTTCCGCCATTACCATGCCATTGACGATGACATGTTTAAAGGCCGGCGCCTTAAATAGGGCTGTCGAGAGAACAGTCAGGGTGTAAAACCAGCCGCGTGTCTGGTCCAAACCTTCCGCGATAAATTCTGCCGGGAAGCCGGCCTCAAAAATTTCCTTGTTCTCAAATGGATAATGTAATTGAGCGTAAGGCATGGCGCCCGATTCAAACCAGCAATCAAGTACGCCTTCGGTACGGCGGTAGACGCCAGCTTCGCCAGCAACAGAGAAGGTCAGATGATCAACATTTTCTCGGTGAAGATCATTTACCTGCACTCCAGCGTATTTTTTAAGTTCTTCTATTGAGCCAATGCAAATGGCCTTGCCATTCTCTTGATTGAGCCAGATGGGAAGTGGTGTGCCCCAAATACGATTGCGCGAAATCGCCCAGTCGCGTGCGCCTTCTAGCCACTTTCCAAATCGGCCTTCCTTGATGTGACCTGGCACCCAATGGATTTGTTGATTAGATTTTAGCAATTCGTCTTTGAAGGCCTCAACTTTGACGTACCAAGAGGGGATGGCCTTATAAATAAGCGGCGTATCGCTGCGCGGACAAAAAGGGTAGGAGTGAACCAGCGTCGACTGTTCGTAGAGCTTTGCCTCATCTTTTAATTTTTTGATGATAACCTTGTCGGCATCTTTGACGTACATGCCGGCGAAGTCACTAACCTCAGAAGTAAATTTTCCTGCATCATCGACCGGGCATTCAATCATGCTCAGACCGGCCAGCTTCATGATACGATTGTCATCCTCACCAAATGCGGGAGCGGTATGAACGATACCTGTACCACTTTCAGTTGTAACGTAATCATCCATTAAAACAACAAAGGCGCCGTCTGCCTTATGATGCGCAAAATAGTTGAATAACGGGGTATAGCCTTTACCCAGTAGGTCCTTGCCTTTCATTTCTTTAATGATTGTCCATTTTTTCTTTTTGGCTGATTCGACATAAAATTTAGAGATATAGAGATTTAAAGCGCGCTCTTCATCGCGCACCAGTACGTAGTCGACTTCAGGACCAACACACAGTGCGAGGTTGGAGGGCAGTGTCCAGGGTGTTGTCGTCCAGGCCGCAAAGTAAGCGTCTTCCTTATCCACTTTAAACAAGGCAGTGGCGGTTGGGTCTTGTACATCCTGATAATTGGAGCTGGCCTCAAAATTGGACAGCACAGTGCCAAGAGCGGTGGAAAAGGGAACCACTTTGGTACCTTGATAGATCAGCTGCTTATCCCATAGTTGTTTGAAAACCCACCAAACAGATTCCATAAAAGTTGGGTCCATGGTCTTGTAGTCATTTTTAAAATCAACCCAACGACCAAGGCGGGTAATAGTTTTTTCCCACTCGGCAACATAACGTCCGACAATACTACGGCACTCGTCGTTGTATTGCTTAACTCCCAATTTAGCTGCCGCTTCTTGCGCCGACATACCAAGTTTTTTGTCGATTTCATGCTCGATCGGTAGGCCATGGCAGTCCCAGCCGAAGCGTCGTTCAACGTAACGTCCTTTCATGGTGAAATAGCGTGGCACGATATCTTTAAGCGTTGAGGCCAGCAGGTGCCCGTGGTGAGGAATGCCGGTGGCGAAAGGTGGGCCATCGTAAAAAATATAGGGAGAATGACCGCGCGTGGCCTCTAGTGTTTTTTTGAAAATTTCATTTTTTTTCCAAAAATTCAGAATCATGTGCTCGGTCTGAGCAAAGTTGAACTGTTCAGTTGTAGGCTCGGTCGGAATTGTCTCTGTCACATCTGCTCCTAAAAATTGTGGGCCACAAAAGATGATATGCCACCTGAGGAAAAATTTCCAAAGTATTTCACTCATATTTTCAAAGGCGAATGGCACAAATTAGGTCACAAATTGCCTATGCGTCAAGTCTCTTTAAGTTTAACTCATGGCCAATTTTTATCTGTCCGATCAAAGTGCTATGAAAAGCCCGTATTTTTTTCTACTTAGTGTGTTATTTCTAATTCAGGCCGCTGGCATCGCGCTGGTCCAGGCGACAGAAATCGATGAAAAATCACTAGAATTACTCGAGTCAGTTGATTGGGGTTTTAGTCAAAATCAGGAAACCTCGGATGACACAAAAAGTGAGATTGCGAAACCTAAGTGGAGTAAGGCGAAGCTAGGGCAAGAGGCCATGGAGAAGAAAGAATTTACTTGGGAATTGTCGAGCAAGAAAAGCTTCATTAAGTGGGAGGAGATAAATCCTGACCACTTCTTGGATTATACTAATTGGAAACGCGAGAGGAGCATCAAGGATCAAAATCCAGGTTGGCGTAGAAATCAAAGAGATTTTGCCTTCCATGAAATAGTGGGAAGAGTGCTGGCCTGTTCTGGTTTGTGTCGCATTTTTCGCGGCGAGGGCTTTGCCAATGCACGTTTTCGCTCGTCCTTACGCGAAGGCGATGAAATTGAGACTTTGAAAGATAGTTTTCTTTGGGTTTATTTAATTGATGGCAGCATGGTAAGAATTGGGCCAGAAACATCGTTAACACTTAATGAAGTGAATATTTCTAGCAAAGAGATTTTTTTTCATGCTCGCTTGAATTCGGGACAAGTCATTTGGATGGGACGGGATCGCCAGAGGTTGGTGGCTGAAAATGGGAGGGAGACAGATGGTCTGTTCCAGCCATTGCCATTATTTGCGGTTAATCCCAAAGAGACGCCGGCCATAAGAAAGGAGGATTTGGAGAAAAGTCTGTACAAATCTTTGTTGGATGACTCAAAAACGGTTAAACAGTATCAGCGATTAAATTCTTGGATTGTAAAAAATAATAAATATAGAAAAAACATAAGTAGTAAAACTTTTCTGGTTTTTCCCAATGGCTCTTTGTCTGGTGATGATCTTTTTGTGGAAGTCATCGCGTTGTTAGGCGACAAAGCTTATATCAAGGCCATCGATCCCAACCATTTTGTCAAAAATGTAAAAGAGAGAGAGACGACTTTTTACTACCGCGGACATGAAAATACTGCCAGCGAAAAGCTTGAACCAGGAAAATGGTTTGAAGCTGATCCCAAGGGACGGACGTTAAGCCAGGTTGAAGATTTTGAAAAATTGCCGATGCTGGGATTTGGTGAATTTCTTATTTCTCGCATACCCACTCTTTTATTAGCACGTGAATACCTTATGGACATGTATTCAAAACCCATATTGTCCAAGCGTCTGACGGAAGATCACCTGGGAAGGTTCAATTATAGACTATGGGATCGTCCCGATTTAAAAGAAAAAAATGAGATGGATAGAAGATTTTCATTTTTGTTAGAGTATACTCGGCGTGAAGAGACAACAGGATTGCTGACAGGGGAAAAGTTCAGGGCAAAGATGGAAGCTAGAGGGGATTCCTTTGCGGCCCAAGTTTATGATGATAGGTTTTATACTCGCGCCATGGCAAAATATTTGGCCAACGGCGAGCAAACAGCAGATAATAGTGATGATCGTGAAGTACTCAACTCAACCAAAAACCCGTTTTGGAAATATGTCAAAAATAAAAAATAAGATATGGCATCTGGTACTGGCAAGTGCCAGTCCACGTCGCAAACAGCTGTTAGAATATAGCGGGTTGAAGTTCACCATTCATGTTACAGATATTTTGGAAGAGTCGCATTTTACCCATCCTGCGCAAGTGGCAATGGACTTGGCCAAGCAAAAGGGTGATCACGCCTTCCTCGATATTACAAATAAAGATTCTATTATTAATCCCTTGATTGTCGCTGCTGATACTGTGGTTGCGTTGCAGAATAAAATCTATGGCAAGCCGACTTCCATAGCGGATGCCGCACGCATATTGATGGAGTTGTCCGGCCACGAACATGAGGTTTTCACCGGCATTTATCTTAAGCGTAAGATAGAAGATAGGCTGCAGGAGTATTCTTTTGTCGAAAAAACAAGCGTCAAGTTTGATCAAATTACACCTGATGTCTTGCACACTTATTTACAAACTGGCGAATCATTAGACAAGGCAGGAGCCTATGGAATTCAGGCTTCTGGCCTGACCTTTATCGATACGATTAATGGCTCTTACTCCAACGTAGTAGGCTTTCCCTTGAATAGATTTCTACATGAATTAAAAATATTTTTGGGGGCAGGGCCTGATGATACAGGGGCCTGGCGTGGACTTTTAGCGTGAAAGAGTTGGTGCTGGCCTGGCAAAAACTCAATCTCAAGTTTAAAGTCGTGCATCAGGATTCAGAGCAATTGCTGATTGAAACAAGTATCAAGGCAAAGGCCGGGAGCAAAAAAGAAAAGGTTGCTCTAAATGATCAGGATGTAATTGTCGTGGCGGTTAATTCTCCGGCCTTAGAAGGCAAAGCAAATCAGTCAATTTGTCATCTCTTGGGCAAATCCCTGGGACTTAGCAGTTCTAAATTAGAGATCATTTCAGGCGATAAAAGCAAAGATAAAAGGTTGCTGATTAAGTATCAAGTAACAGCGGGAAAAAGCTGCCAATATTTTTGCCAAAAGCTGGAAAATCTTTTGGCAAAAATAGATTAGAACCAAAGCATCGCTTTTTCACAACAAGCTCTGTATACTTTTGATCAGAAGCAACGTACTCATTTTTGGAATTCAGGAATCTTATGCATTTTTTATATCAGTATTGTTGGTCGATTATCTTTTTTTCTTTAAGCTTTTCACCTCTTTACGCCCAACCCACTCAAAAGGCTAAAGAAACCTTTACCAGTTCAGTCTTGGTGGGGCAAAGTTCTTTTGAATACACTAAAAAAGTCAAAGAAGAGTTAGAAAAGATCAACGATCTTGCGCCAGAAAATTTTTTAAAAGATATTGATAAATATCGCGAGGATATGGAGAAATATATTTCTCATAAAAAAAGAGTTTGCGACGGAGAGTTCTCAACGGTGGTTTTAAATGAGGACGAGCGCTTATCCCCGCCTTCGAGCGAAGGAGTTATCAATAAGTTGAAGCCACAGGAGAAAAAATTATGCTTTCGTGAGTTGAAAGCATTACAGATGACATTTATTAATAATCTTTTTAATGCCAGAAGAAGATATTTAGATAATCTGCACACGCGCCGAATCGAGGATTTGGATAAGGCCCGAGACCGAATTTTGACCTCGCTTAATCAGAGCTTCAATAAAAGTACTGGTCGCTAGAGGTCTGCCTGAGGATTGCTGTTCTTAGGCATAACAACTTTCGGTCTATAGCATTTTCTACGCACTGATTTTAAGGGTCTTAAGCTTGATGGTAAGGCAAGTTTTCTTCCCATCAGCGGTAGAACGTAGACCTTTTCATGCATGTCTAAATCTTCGCTGATCTCGACCTTGGCAATAATAGATTTGGTTTGGTTTTTTTGGACTCGTGTTTTCATGGTCTTTCTCCGGTTCAATACTTAAAAATTGTTCTCACTCATTTTGGGGACTATCCCCGTTTGGCGGGTGAAAACAAAAACCAGATGACCACTACTTATTTAAGATATTAGAATCAGGTCAATTCTTGGAAATTGCTTCACTTGCCAGTGCAAATGACTTCAATAGAAACCTCCAGCACAGTTCGATCCAGCTTCCATTTCTCGGAATTAAGATCGAAATAAATTAGCGCCTTGTGGAGAGGTAACCCTCCGCATTCTTAGCTTGATTCTAGCACAGTTGGCAGAAAATACAAAAAAGTGGGAACATTTTACTGATTTTAGCTAGTTGTAAATGCAAACAACATAGGCCAATCTATACAGGCAATACACTGAAAACACGAAATTAAACAAAAAGGAAAGCAGATCTGCATGATTGTTTATAAATATATTTTATTGCTTGCCGTCCTTGCTCTACTTGGTGGCTGTGGTTTAGTTCAAAAAGTCGCAGTTGGGACTACTGCTGATATTCTCTTTGACGGTACAAAAGAAATTGAAACCGAGTCCAATTGGGAGCTGTTTAAGCAAGGCGTTCCGGGCAATCTTAAGATGATGGAAGGTATGCTCTATCTTGAACCGAAGAATAAAAAGCTATTGGCCGGCCTGACCAAGGGTTACGCTGGATATGCCTTTGCCGTTAATGAGACAGAGTATTTGCAAGACCTCTATACAGGTAAATCTGACAGTAGTCCTCACAAGATTCAGCTTATTTCCAACTATTCTAAGGCGCTTGAGTTTGGACTTCGATTCCTGGAGCAAAGAGATGTCCGGTTTGACGATTTCAAACGTGAGATGAATAACAATAACGGTATTTACAATCTTCTAGATAAAGAGCTGTCAGATTCTTTGCTTGATCTAGAAGGGACTCTGTTCACTGCCCAGTCTTTGGGAAGTTTGATTTTCTTACAGCAAGATTCTATGACAATGGTGGCCTTACTTCCCATTGTGAAATCCATGTTTGATTGGGTTTGTAGCAAGAAGCCTGATATTAATTATGGAGCCTGTGATATTTTCTACGGAGCTTATGAAGCAGGACGACCAAAAATGTTGGGAGGTAATCCGCAGAAAGGAAAACAGATTTTTCTCGATCTGATAAAAAAGTATAAGCATAACTGGCTATTGCGAATTGCTTATATTCGCTTTTCCATCATCCCTCGAGGGGAACAGGAAGAATTTCAGGAACAGATGAAGTTCTTTGCCAAGGTACATCCCATGTACATTAAACATTTGGGATGGAAACCACTTAAAACAGATCCGCCTGATGAATTTAAAGACAAGGGTCTGCTTTTGTATCAGACACTGGGGATTAAGCAGTACGAAATTTTGAAAAAACTTGAAAATGAAATTTTTTAAATAAAAAGGACCTCGCCCATGAAATCAATATTCTTCTCCCTCACACTCCTTTCCATCTTTTTATTTTCTTCGCCTTCACGAGCGCTATCAATAAAGGTCGGAGTTTTGGCCCCAGAGGGGACTAGCTGGGCTAAAAATCTTAAGGAGATGGCCAGCGAAATTGAAACGGCTACAAATAAGAGAATCAAACTTAAAATTTATTTTGGTGGAGCTCAAGGGGATGAGCCAGACGTTTTACGCAAAGTTCGTATTGGCCAGCTTCACGGAGGAATTTTCACCGGCAAGACTCTGGGAGAGATTAACGGCGATGTCAGAATCATGGAACTGCCCTTCACCTTTTATGAAAATCGTGAGAAGGCCTTAAAAACCATGCTGACTTTGGCTCCTTTTTTTAATCAAGGATTTGAAAAAAAGAAGTTTCACAATCTAGGCTTTTTTGAGCTGGGGCTAGTGTACTTTGTGTCAAAAAAGAAAACCGAAAGTCTAGACAGCTTAAAGGGAGTTAAAATTTGGTCGTGGGAAGGAGACCCGATTGTTGAGGCGATGATCTCAGAAATGGGATTGGTCTCAGTGCCACTGCCCTTACCAGACGTACTCTCTTCTTTGAGCACAGGAATCATTGAAGCCGCCTATGCTCCGCCTCTTGGCATCATCGCTCTTCAGTGGAATACAAAAATTAATTATCTTTTAGATTTTCCTTTGAGTTATTCAACAGGGGCCTTTCTAGTTGATCAAACAACTTGGAAAAAGATTGATCCGGCCGATCAAAAGCTGGTAAGTGATATTTCTGCCAAATTTATTACTCAAGTCAACTCACTCAATGCCAAAGATAATGTGGACGCTCTGGAGGCCATGAAGGCCTTGGGAGTTGAGTTTATTAAGTTCAGCGACAAGGATTTAAAGGTGGCCCAGGGTCTTCGGGTTAAGATCATCAAGAAGCTCAAGGGCAAGTTATTCTCTCCTGAGGCGCTTAAGAAATTAGAAGTTGAATTGAAAAAGTAGGGATACCTAATGGCTAGAATTCTTGGCATTTTAAAAGTCATTGATACCAGTATTGAAAAGGCCAGCACATGGATTCTGGTTGTTTCAGTTTTCTCAATGTTATTTTTTAGCGTGCTGACTATTGTGCTGAGATGGATGGGAACCGGTCTGAGTTTTGTCGAGCCTTTGGTGCGTCACTTGGTTTTTCTCTGCACTTTTTTGGGCGGAGTTATTGCGACTGGCAGAGGGACCCATATTGGCATTGATATTGTTGGAAAATATCTTGAGTCGCGCGGCTATTTTTTTCTTTGCGCCTGTGCCAAGCGAGGAATTATGTTGGCCAGCTTTTTCACACTCGTCTGGCTTATCTATGCCTCCTGTCTTTTTGTTAAAGTCGAGCTTGAATTTGGGCGTGATGTTTTTTTTGGTATCAGCAGCGGTCAGTTAGTTGGCATCATTCCCTTTGGGTTTGGCTTAATTGCCTTTAGATTTTTTTACATTTTTGCTAATTCGTTTTCGGCCGGTACCGGGCATATTGTTGGTAACGACATTCCCAAGATTAAGGAGTTGTAAGTCGTGCTTGAGACACTTTCAATTTTAGGTATCATTTTATTGGCCCTCCTAGGCACCCCATTATTTATTGTCATGGGACTGGCAGCATTGACCGCTTTTAGTTTCGCCGGCATAGAAGTCTCTGCTGTGGCGGTAGAATTATATCGCATCTCTTCCGCCCCCACCTTGCTCACCATCCCGCTCTTTACTTTTGCTGGCTACATGATGGCCGAGTCGAAATCTCCACAGCGATTACTGCATTTGACCGAGGCGCTTTTAGGCTGGATTCCTGGCGGTGTGGCCATCGTGGGGCTAGTGGTATGTGCCTTTTTTACCGCCTTTACTGGAGCTTCCGGGGTCACCATTATCGCCTTGGGTGGTTTGCTTTATCCTATTCTGACAAAGGAAGGGTATTCGGAAAAGTTTAGCCTTGGGCTAATCACAACATCGGGCTCTCTAGGGCTTCTCTTTCCTCCAAGTTTGCCTATTATTCTTTATGGTTTGGTGGCCAAGGTCGATATCGATAAGTTATTTATGGCGGGGATTTTACCCGGAATATTACTTATTGTAATTCTATCACTTTGGTCGATTAAAAATGGGCGTCAAATAACCGCACGCAAGAAGTTTAATACTCGTGAAGTGCTGATAGCGCTTAAAGGGAGCTATCTTGAGGCCTTACTTCCCGTCGGGGTTTTAGTGGGGA
>Ga0066639_10001440_pt1 | contig 21209 bp, 19 predicted proteins | sample CryGeyCG2114_010_2_FD_59504 | JGI IMG/M metagenome (GOLD analysis project Ga0066639, IMG submission 59504) | Groundwater microbial communities from aquifer - Crystal Geyser CG10_big_fil_rev_8/21/14_0.10 | ecosystem: Environmental > Aquatic > Deep subsurface > Groundwater | place: USA: Utah...
TGGGGAATAGTCATGTGGCTCTCGTCGATGACAGTCAGAAAGCCGTCGGTCTTGAACAGCCGAGTGTTTTCTCGGAAGTACTCTAACAGTGAGTAGGGCGGCTGGCCGGGTTGGCGGCCGTCAAAGTAGCGCGAGTAGTTCTCGATGCCGTTGACGAAGCCGAACTCCCCGATCATCTCCAGGTCATACCTCACTTTTTGCTGAAGACGGTACGCCTCCAGGGTTTTGCCGTTGGTTCGCATTTCAAGTAGCCGCCTCTCCAGGTCTTGTTCGATCTCAGCGATGGCTTGCTGCTGGGACTTAGGGTCGACCAGGTAGTGGCGGGCCGGGTAAATACTGGCCCGCTTGCTTTGGACGGGCTGGTCAGGGTGCGCCTGGACGGGCTGGTCGGGGACCAACAGTGGCCGGTCATGGTGGCCCAGCGGCGTACCGCTGACGGGATCAATCCAGTCAAAGCGCTCGATCTTGTTTTCCAGTAGGTCGATGCTCAGCGCCACCTCCTCGTACGCCGGCCAGAGCTGGATGGTGTCACCGCGGACGCGAAAGCTGCCCCGCCGCAGCTCGGTAGTGGTTCGCTCGTACTGCAGGTCGCTTAGCCTCAGCAGTAGCGACCGGCGCGGCACCAGCATGCCCTCGACAATTTCCATCACCTGCCGGCCGTATTCGACGGGCGAGCCCAGGTTGTAGATGCATGACACCGACGCCACCACGATCACGTCCCGCCGAGTAATCAAGTTAGTGGTGGTGGCTAGCCGCAGTTTGTCGATCTCGTCGTTGATCGAAGTATCTTTCTCGATGTAGGTATCTGTGCTGGGCAGGTAAGCTTCCGGCTGGTAGTAGTCGTAGTACGACACGAAGTAGCTGACGGCGTTATCGGGAAAGTAGTCACGGAACTCTTGGTAGAGCTGAGCGGCTAACGTTTTGTTGTGGGCGATCACCAGCACCGGCCGCTGTAGGCGCTCGATAACGTTGGCGATAGTGAAAGTTTTGCCCGAGCCTGTTACTCCCAGCAAGACTTGGTGGCGCTTGCCTTGCCGGCAGCCATTGACCAGTGACTCGATTGCCGCCGGCTGATCACCAGTAGCCTGGTAGGTAGAGGAAAGTTTAAACTTCATAGCGGTTCGGGTACGCCAACTGGGCGATCTAGTATTGTACTACGGGTCGAGCCGAGGGTGGTGGCGCGCTATAATCTCCCCTATGACTGTCAGGCCCATCAAAACTTCGCTGATCAAGGTGGGTGATGACCTGTCTGAAGTTATTGCTCAATCTGTCCCAGAACTGGCAGAGGGCAGTGTGATGGTGGTGACCTCCAAAGTGGTGGCAGTCAGCCAAGGCCGGGCGGTGGCTAAAGATCAGACGGACAAAGAAGCTTTGGTCCGCCAGCAGGCTGACCGCTACATCGACAGCCACCAGTCCCGTTACGGCGTGACGCTGACCATCAAGGACCACTTGTTGGCTGTGAACGCTGGCCTCGATCAGTCTAACGCCGATCAAAACTACGTGCTGCTGCCCTCCAACTCGTACCAGTCGGCCCGTCAGCTCTGGCATTTTTTGCGCCGCCAGTATGCTGTCGAGCGCTGCGGGGTGGTCATTTCCGACAGCACTACTTTTCCTCTCAAATGGGGAGTGATTGGCCGGGCTTTGGGCTACTGCGGCTTTGTGGCTTTAAACGACTTGATTGGTCGGCCGGACCTCTACCACCAGCCAATGAGCTTCACTAAAGTAAACGTCGCCGAAGGTATCGCTGCTGCCGCGGTTCTGGAGATGGGCGAAGCGGCCGAGCAAACGCCGCTTTGCTTGGTAGAGGATGTCACTCACCTCCGCTTTCAGGACAGACCGCCCACTTCTCAGGAGCTCGAAGACTTGCTGATCGAGCCCGAAGACGATGTCTTCGCGCCGGTCCTGCTGGCGGCGCCGTGGCAACGCGGCTAACCGCCGGCCGCTGACCAGGCCGCAAACCACCTGCCGCCGGCCGTCAGTGCTACAATCTGGGCGACCAGCAACATGAAGTTCTTGTTCATTTTTGCCCATCCCGATGACGAAACAGTGGCCTGCGCCGGCACCATTAGACAGCTCAGTCAGGCTGGCCACCGGGTGGAGCTGCTGCTGGCTACCGACGGCGGCGCCGGTGAAGTTTCCCGTCAATCGCGGCCGCAGCTCAAGAAGCTGGGCAGTGTCAAGGCCTTGCGGCGCCAGGAGTTAAACACCGTTGGGCGCCACTTGGGCATTGCCAACGTCAAGTACCTCGAGTACGAGGACGGACAGATCACTAACCAAGACGTTTGGGGAGGCATGCTGCTGAGCATCATTGACCACCTTGACGCCGCCCGTCCCGACTTTGTGATCACTTTTGACCACAGCGGTTGGTACTTTCACCTGGACCACGTTGGCACCTCGATCGCCACCACGCTGGCTGTCCATCAGGCCGGCCACCGGCCGCGAGGCCTGCTGCTATCACACTTTCGGCCCGACCAGCGCAAATGGCGCTATGTATTTGCCGATCACCAGCCTATCACTCATCGGGTGCTGGTCACCGACACCCAGCACAAACTGGCGGCCACTAAACTGCACGCTTCTCAAGACCTCAGGATTCCGCGCCGATTCATTAATAAAAAAGGTAGCCACTACGAGCTGTACCAGCTGGTGTTTGCCGGTCGCACCGCCGCCAAAGCGCTGGCTGAGAGCGGCATCTTTAGCCCTGTCGAGAACGGGAAATAGTCAGGTCGCAGACCGGCTCGGGCACTCCCCCCAGCTGCAGTTTGTACGGCTCGTCGCCGCGCAGGAAGTCGTAACGGCGCCGGCCCAGCTCGATGGCTTGTTTGATGGTGTAGACCGTCAGCAGATTACCGGCGCTCAGCTGGGCGAACTTGCCTGGCGCGAACCCAGAGTTGTACAGGAAAAACTGGTGGTGGTAGTCAAAGACCAACATGGCGGCGGCCGGCTCCCCCACTACGTCCAGCAAGTACAGTTTCAGCCAACCGTGCTCGGCTACCCGCTGGGTTGTCAGCTTGAAAAAAGCCAAGTGATGGTCATCCCAGAACCGTTTTTTTTCCGCTGAGGAAGTCTGGTGGAGCCGGATGAAAGTTTCCAAATTTGTCTCCAGCTCGGCCGGCGACCGAACTAGCCTAAACTGGTGCTCTACCTGGTTGAGCCGCCGCCACTTGCGGCGGATCTCGTGACGCTGTTTTCGCTTGAGGCTGTTTAAGTACCCGTCCCAACTGTCGGGCAGGGTGATCACTGGGCAGACGTCTTGCTGGACGCGGTGCACCGACCAGCCTTGGTCTTGGCCCATCCTGGTCAGCTCTGTCAGCGTAGCGGACCGCTCCGGAATACTGCACAGTATTAACTGGTCCCAGTCGGGCAGTTGGTTGGTCAGCACCTCAGCCAGAGACGATATCACCGCCTGGCGATGGCTGGGCGCTATCACCATGTCCAGGTAATCGGACACATCTTTACAGCCCACGAACCCCAGCTGACGCTGGTGCCGGTCATTAACAAAGATAAACAACGGCAGGACGCCTACCAGTCGGTCGGTAGCTTGCTCGCGCCAAGACACCAGGCACAACTGGCCTTGCCCTAGAGTCTGCCACCACGACTCGAGAAACACCGGGGTATAGAACAAGTGGTTGATGGCAGCCTCAGCCAGCAAGGCTTGCCACTCATCGGCTAACTGCCGGAAAGCTGTCGCGCTGTGGTCAAGATGGGGAGTGACTGTCATGCCTGGAATGTTGGCCAAGTGCTGACGGGAGCGGCTCGGCAGGGCGCCTTTGGTTCCAAGAATTTACTAGTTTACTACATCAGAACTTTGTATACTGCAGCCAGCTTGCCGTAGCCAGCTTACCAGACCATTCATGAGTACTCGGCGTTTCACTTCTATCTCTACCAAGACTGGTGATGACGGCAGCTCCGGTCTGGCTGACGGCCGCCGATTACCCAAGACCGACCAGGTGTTTGCGGTGCTGGGCACGCTCGATGAGCTCAACTCTTGGCTGGGCCGGGTGGCTGCTCAGTTACGCCCGGCTGCCGGCGATGGCCAGTCACTCCCCCACTTCCGCCACTTGCTGTACATTCAGGATAACTTATTTCGGCTGGGCGCCGAACTGGCATCTTCCCCCCAAGTGCGGCTGCCGGCGACCTTCCTTACCAAGTTGGAGCGGACCACCAAACGGCTTCAACGCCAACTGGAACCCAACTGGGCCAGCAAGTTTCTCTTGCCTGGCGGTTCGTCGGTAGCCGCCGACGTCGATATTGCCCGAGCGGTTTGTCGCCGGCTGGAGCGAGAGCTGGCCATCTATAGCCAAGACCAGCCTGTTCGTCCCGCCGTCAGCCGAACCGTCAACCGCCTGTCGGACTACTTGTTCGTGCTGAGGGTGGCCCTGAACGTCGAGCAGGAGGTTGAGGAGCAGCTGTTTAATCGACAAATCTAGTATTGAAACTTCCTGATCAGGCCCACCACTCTGCCCTGGATCTGGACGTTGGTGGCGTAGATTGGGCTCATGTTAGCGTTGGCCGGCTCCAGCCTGATCCTGGTCAGCTCCTTGTAGTAGCGCTTGAGCGTGGCCAGCCCGTTATCAAGTAGCGCGATCACGATGTCGCCGTTACTGACTTGCTGAGTTTCCTCGATCACCACGTAGTCGCCGTCGTCGATATGGTCGTCGATCATCGACTTGCCTTTGACCTGCAGTACGTAGGACCGCTTTTTACCGCTGATCATTTCCGGTGAGACTTTGAAGGTGGCATCGGCGTCCGGGTAGGGATCGATCGGTGAACCGGCAGCGATAAAGCCCATCAGCGGCAGGTCAACGCTGTCCGACATTTTGACGTAGGAACGATCGATCAGTTCGATGCCGCGGACCGCGCCTTCGTACTTACGAATGACTTTTTTTCGCTCCAGCGCTTGGAGGTGCTCGTGGACAGTGGCGAGTGAAGAAACACCGATGGCATCAGCAATTTCCTGCAAGGTGGGGGCATAATTATTTTTCTGGATGTACTGGGCGATGAAGTCAACGATCTGGCGTTGGCGCTTGTAGAGGGTAATCGGCATAAAAGCTACTCTCTTTCCTGGCTTTTTGGCGGGCCGGCGTGTTTCCCTGGGCTAGGGTTTTGGGTTATGTTGTTAACTCACCCAGAATAACCGAAGAGATAGCGAATAATCAATACGATCTTTTGCTATTGATAAGTATCAATCTAGATCACTTGCGAAAAAAAGCCAAAAGCCGATCTACTGGCCCTTTGGGCAAGGTCCGGGCCATCAGCAGCGGCACTCCCAACCGATAGCCGGCGTACGCCACCACCACCACCACCGATCCCACCAGCAGCGCCACGTCGAACTGTTCTTCCAGAAAATGGCGAATGTTGTCACCAAACACTGCTATCAAGCCGGCGATCAGCAGGTAGCGGCTGCTTCGTCCCACCGTGGCAGCCGCCAAGAATCTGTTAAAGGCCAGCTCAAATGCGCCGGCACCGATAGTAAAGACTTTAAACGGGATAGGCGTGAACGCTGAAATAAATATAGCTTTAGTGTCGTAACGCTGGAACAGCTGCTGAACTGTCCGGATTTTTTGTGAGGAGAACAAGCGGCGCAGGACAGGCTGGCCGCCCTTTTTGCCGATCCCGTAGCCAAAAGCCGCTCCTGCCACCGAGCTGGCGGACGTCGCCACTCCGTACCACAGCGCCAAGCCGGGATTGGCCAGGCCCATCGGGATGAGCAGCAACTCAGGAGGGATGATAAAAAAGGCCGACTCTGAGAACGACAACAGGACCAGGATCCAGATAGCGAACGGGTGGTTGGTCCAGTCCATAACCACCTCAGACTCGAACAGGGACACGGGCTGCATTGTAGCCCAAAGTTGGGGCCGTCACAACAACGCCCGACCGGTCATCGACTCGGGTTGCTCTAGACCCATCAGCTTGAGCATAGTTGGCGCCACATCGGCTAAGATGCCTGACGGCAAGGTGGTGGTCCGGTGGGCGTACTGGTGATGAATGATCATCAGCGGCACCGGATTAGTAGTGTGAGAGGTACTGACTTGGCCGGTGTCGGCATCGATCATTTCTTCGGCATTGCCGTGGTCAGCGGTGATCAGCACCACTCCCTGTTTGGCAGTCACCTCGATCACGATTTGTCCGACCACTTGGTCAATGACCTGACAGGCCTGGATGGTGGCTTCCAGATTGCCCGTGTGGCCTACCATGTCAGCATTGGCAAGGTTGGCGATGATCACGTCGTGGCTTTGCTGGCGAATGTTCTTGATCATCTCGGCACCGATCTCGCGGGCGCTCATTTCCGGAACTTGATCGTAGGACCTGGCGCCTTTCGACGGCAGGATGATCCGGTCCTCACCGGGGAAGATATCGTCTTGCTGGCCGTTCAAGTAAAACGTCACGAAGCGCTGTTTTTCGGTCTCGGCCATCCGCAACTGGCGCAGTCCGTGAGTAGCCAGCACTTTGCCCAGCGGATGCCTAACGTACTGCGGCGGAAAAGCTACGTCCACCGGTAGCCCTTCTTCGTACTCGGTCATCGTCACGAAGTAAAGGTTGCGGACTTTCTTTCGGCGCTGGAAAGTGGTTTGGGTGGCCGGTTGCTGGATGTGGGTGTGCTGGTACTTAATGTTGTACGGGTCGAACCCTTCTTGACTGATGCCTTGCTCAAATGTGGGCAGCACAAAAGCTTTGGTCAGCTCGCGCGGCCGGTCTACCCGGAAGTTAAAAAAGATGGCAGCGTCGTTGTCGGCGATGGTCACCGGCTGACCGGCCTCGTCGAGAATTGACACCGGCTCGATGAACTCGTCAGTTATTTTTTGGTCGTACTGTTCCCGAATAGCCTGGACAACGTTGGTGTGGCGGCGCTGACTGCCCAGCGTTAAAGTGTGGTAGGCTTGCTCAATCCGCTCCCAGCGCTTGTCTCGATCCATGGCGTAAAACCTGCCCATCAGGCTGGCGATCCGGCCGATGCCTAAACTGCTGCATTTTTCTTGCAACTGCTGGACGTAAGTGATGCCGGCGGTCGGCGGTGAGTCACGGCCGTCGGTAAAACCGTGGACAAACACCCGCTGCAGGCCTTGCTGCCGGCACAAATTGAGCAGGGCAAAGAGGTGCTCGATGTTTGAGTGGACGCCGCCCGATCCGATCAGCCCCATGATGTGCAGCTGGGACTGGTAGCGGCGGACGTGGTCTATGGCCCGGGAGAAAGCGGCGTTGCTGGCAAACGATCCGTCGGCAATAGCCATGTTGATCCTGGGCAGGTCTTGGTAGACGATGCTGCCCGCGCCGATGTTGAGGTGGCCGGTCTCGGTGTTGCCCGCTTCGCCGCGCGGCAGTCCCACCGCTTCGCCGCTGGCAGCCAGCTGGGTGTGTGGGTAGCTCAGCCAGAGCTTATCGAGCTGGGGAGTCCGGGCCCGGCCGATGGCGTTACCGGCGTTGTTAGGGCCGATCCCCCAGCCATCAAGCACCAGCAGGACGGTGGGCCGAGGACCAGCGTAGCTTTGTTTGGCGTAGGTGGCGTTGAAAGCCGCGCTTGACCTGTCCGGAGTTAAGTCGTGCCTCAGCGGGATCGGCCCGGAGCTATCGCCCAAGTTTCGGTCAGGCTGGTACCCGGGCGGGTAGGAAATGGGTTGAGTAGGTTGGTCTGCCATGATAAAAGTCTTAAGTCGCCGGCTGCTGGGCTGGAACTGGCGGCTGAGACTGTTGGGCTGGCTCAACCTGTTGGGCTTGTTGAGCTGGCTGAACCTGCTGGGTTTGCTGGGCCTGCTGGGCCTGTTGAGCAGCTTGATCGTGAGTTGCTTGTTCCTGGGAGGCCAGCTGTTGGAGACGGCGGTACACTTCGAGCAAGTGGTTGTACTTTGCCACCCGCTCGCCGCGGTTGGGCGGGCCAAACTTGATGTAGTGGGCACCGATACCGACCGCCAGGTCAGACACGAAAGTATCGTTTGTTTCACCGCTACGGTGGGAGACGATCACGTACCAGCCGGCTTGCATCGCCAGCTGAACGACTTGAATAGTTTCGCTGACTGTACCGGCCTGGTTAGGCTTGACCAGCACCCCGTTGCATAACTTGTTATCGATGGCTTGCTGGACGCGCTGGAACGAAGTTGCCAACAAACTGTCGCCGACCACCATGGCTGCCTCGCCCACTTCGGCCGTCAACATTTGCCAGCTATTGGCATCGGCATCATCAAACGGGTCCTCGATGTAAAAAACGTGGTACAGCTCACGCAGGGACCGGTAGTAGTCCAGCAGATCGCCGGCCGAGTATGACTGCTTTTTGTCCTTCATGCTGTACTTGCCGTTGTGGTAGAACTGGCTGGCCGCCATGTCGGTCCCGAAAAAGATATCCTCGGCAAAAGTGTACTGGCTGGTTTTGATAGTTTCGATCAGGATCTCGAAAGCATCTTTGTTGTTGAACAAATTGGGAGTGAAACCGCCCACCAGACCGGTGGAGTGGATAGCGCCTTTCGAGATCAGCACGTCCCGCAGGTCGTAATAGAGATTAACCGCCATGTTGAGCGAGTCAGGATACGTGATGTGGCTGGCGGGAATGATGTCGAACTCTTGGATGTCCAAGTTATCGGCGCCGTGCCGGCCGCCGTTGATCATCGTATAGATGCAGGTCGGGATAGTTGGGTTGGTGGTCAGCTGGTACTTACGGTAGACGTACTCGAACAGCGGCATGTTGACGCTGAGGGCCCCCGCTTTCATTACCGCTTGGGAAACAGCCAGGATAGCGTTGGCTCCTAGATTTTCTTTTTGAGGACTGCCGTCCAGGTCGACCAGCAGTTGGTCGATCTCGGTTTGTTTGGTGGGATCACGACCGATCAGCTGGGGGCCGATGATGGAGTTAACGTTGTCGACGGCTTTCAGCACGCCAAAGCCGGCCATCCGCTGACTGTCATTGTCGCGCAAGTCATGGGCCTCAAACTTACTCCGCGACGTGCCCGACGGTGAGCTGGAAGCTACGTAAGCACCACTGTCCAGCCACAGCCGGCACTCGACGGTCGGGTAGCCGCGCGAGTCCAGAATTTCTTGAGCTTGAACGGCGGTAATTGTAGCCATAAAGGTAGCTTGTAGTTCTATTTTTACCTAATTTACCTACTGTGCAGTACGCGGCTGGGCAAACACCGGTGGATTAACTGGCGCGGCAGAGCCGGCTGGGACTGCCGAGCTGTCCGACGTCGCCGAGCTGTCCAACGTTGTCGAGTTGTCCAACATCGCCGAGCCATCAACCACTTGGCGGGCCAGTTCTAGGGCCCGTTCCGACGGCAACGCCACTCCCCGAATGCCCAACCCGGCGGCGGCGGCTGTCAAACGCGGCTGGTGTTGAGATAACTGTAGCACGACAGGAGTGGCGTGGGCAGGGTGACTGAGCTGACGGGGGGACAAAGTTTGGCTAAGGTGTTTGAGGTACTCGGTGAGAACTTGGGTGTACTCCGGTTCGTGGTCTGAGGGGGTGGTTACTTGCCGACCAATCGACAAGCTAAAGACGCTGTCGGCGTCCAGTACTACCCCGGCCAACGGCAAGCGGTCGCCGCCGCCCATGTCCAAAACCGCCCGCGGTGAGCTTAACTGGGCCCAAACGCGGACCGTTGGTCCCACTAGGCCTAGTCGTTCCAGCAGCTGCCAGCATCGGCGCAAGTGCTTGACTTGCTTAACGCCGGGGATGACCAACTGTAGGTCGGCACCGGTGTCATTGAGGACTTCTTTAACAGCAGTCAGCTCAAACTCGAACCACTCGGGGTGGGCGGCAATCCGCTCGGCTCCGCTCAGCCCCAACGCCGGGTTGGGCCCGTCTCCCTCTAGTTGCCGGCCAAAATCAAGCTCTGCCAGCAGGTCGGGGCCGGGACTAAACGGCAGGTACCATAGCGGGTACCCTGCCGGCCAGTACTCCCGCAGGTGACGGACCAGCTGTAGACGGACGTGCTGACCAGCCTGGGTGCGCCACAGGTAGTCTGGGTGGGTGCCGGCCTGTAGGACCAGGGCCGAGCTGTCAAACACTACTCCGTCTGAGGGTGCTGCCAGCGCCAGGTCCTGAGTGTAGTGGTAGAGCTGGGTGTGGGCAGGTGGTAGGCGGCGGGCAGGCTTGGCCGGCATGGTTACCCGACCGGTATGGGCGTCGAGCACCACCTCTTGTCCAAACGGCAGAGATTTGGTCGGTCTGACACTGCTCAAAGTAGGCACGCCGCGGCTGGTGAGCAGGGACAGCGTGGCCGGCGGCACCCACGGTTCGCTAAACAGTACTCCCCGGGCGGCGCAGACCAGTTGGGGCGTGTACCGATCATGGACGTCGATGAACAAGATGCACTGCGGCGGCACTTGGTGAGGGCGGCTGGCCGGTGTTACTCGGTGGAGCCGGCCGGCCGTCACACCGGGAACAACACCGGCGCCGATGACGGGACCTTGGCGCTCACCCGCCGTCGGCCCAGACAGACTTTGCCAATGGCTGACCAGTACTTGATCATCTACCAGCTGCCAATCCAGACAGATCTTCCCTGGGTGTTGAGAGCTTAAGCGATTGACGATATCGGCTAACTGCCGCTGTTGACGACTGGTCAGTACTGCTGACGGTGATACCGGAGCTGACCGATAGTCGTCAAACCGCAGGCCCACCGGCCGGAACTGTCGATAGTCATCCAGCCGGCGGCTGAGCTGGACATGCTGACGGGCCGGCCGGTGCCGAACAGTGGCATGGGTGTACTTATCGAGCACGGTCTGGGCCGTGTGCTGGTCTGGATGGTGCTGGCGGTCGTACACTCCCTTGACGGCGGTGATGGTGACAACATCACTCTGGCCGGTGTGGTGCTCGAAGTTGCAGGCTGTGCCTGAAGCTTGAGGCTGGGGCCGGCACTGAATGAGGATGGCAGCCGGGACCAAGGCATTGTCGGTACCGGACAGCCTAGGGCTAGTCACCGTCAGCGTCTCGATACTGTCCCCGCTCAGGCTTGACGCCCAGCACTCCAGGATGGTCTCGATGAGATTGGCGTCGCCGTGAACGTTGTCGCGGATGGTCGATGGTCCAGCTAAACTGTGTTGACCAGCAGAGTGAAAACTTGGCATGACTGCCGCGTAACCCTGCTTGCACAGCTGGTAGTATTTTTTAAGGATGGCCAGCGCTGTCGGTTTGGGCAACTCCAAGGTGCGAATGGCGCGGCGGACCGTGTTTAGCGCTTGTTCTCGGCCTGGTCTGCCGTCGGCTTGATTGGCCAGCGCCGTCTCCACCAGTTGTGCCAGCCGGTGGTGATCGATGGCACCGCTCAGCGTAGAGGTAGGCACCACAAAGCTGGGCAGGACACGGACGCCGAGCTGTTCCAGCTGGGCCAGTTGCTTGGCTTGGTGGCCGATCAGTTGAGTCTCGGCCAGTTGGAACTGCTCTAGGTCCACAATCAGGTCAGGCACTCATTCATGGTAGCGCACTCCAGAGGCGATGGGCAAGGAGTGGGCAAGGAGTGCAAGGAGTGAGCAAGCCGTGAGGAGGGTCCCGTGCCGACCGCCGGTTCCGTGCCGACCACCGGTTCCGTGCTGACCACTGGCCTCGCGCCGACCGCCAGCTTCAAGCCGTGGACAGCAGTACTTGCGAAGGCTGGTGACCGGCCAGCGAGTACTGCCCCACCGCGCTGGGCACAAACAGCGACCAGCCGGACCGGAGAGGAAACTCTCCTCGGGGGGTGGTCACTACTACTTCACCGTGGGCTACAAACAAGTGATGAAAACTCTTCTCGGTAACGGTTAGCCTGCTTTGGTAACTGCCATTGAGCGCAATTTTGTAGAGCTGGTACTGCGGCGTGTCAAAGAGATGGCTGATGGTGGCGTTGCCGTCAGTCCTGACCTGCCCGGTCCGCATGTGGGTTTCCGGCAAGTTTTGACTGGGGCTGGAGTCGATGGCTGCAAAGTACTCATCGATGGTCAGCCGGCGGACCGAGCCGTCATCTTTCATCTTGCCTTGGTCAAACGAGCGCAGGGTGGAGACATCGTCGCGGACATCGAGCTGGAGCTCGTAGACGATGTTGCCCGCCGGGAGCTCGGCAGAGCTTTCCCAAGAGTGATGGATACCTCCTCCGCTGAGGTCGATAATGCTGCCCGCCTCCAGTCGCAACCGGTTGACGAACCGGCCGGGATGATCGGCGTCAATGAACTCCCCGAGCAACTGTCGAGCCTGGGCCGCGCTTAGCCGCTGTTGTTTGACTGCCTGACTTAACTTCTCAGCTTTGGCTTCAATCTGTTTGCACCTTTGCCGGTAAGCCGTCAAGTCACAGTCAGGCCGCAGTCCCAGCGTAGCCGCGCCGGGTTCCAGAAAGTACCAAGACTCAGGTTTGGGTTGCCAGTTGCCCACCTCCTCGCTCGGCTTGACGTGGAGCTGGTACGAGTTGTTTTGGGCTTGGGTAAACTTGATTAACAGCGGCATCTGGGGCCGGCCGGCCGCCGCCGGTCCCAGGACACCCGCTGGGTTACTGGCCACCAGCTCGGCCATCGTGGTTACCCGCTCGGGATGGTCGAGGGCGGTAGGCTGGTTGGTGGTACTGGCGGTGGCCAGCGACACGGCCGAAGCGGCGGAGCTCGTCAGCAGCGAATCACTAGCCAGCTCGTAGGACTGGCCGATCTTCAACCCAGCCAGCTGGTGGTGGGACAGCCTTTTGAAGTCAGCAATGTAGCCGCCTCCCCAGGTAGGTTGTTCAATGAGCAACGGGATGACGTAGAGCGGCTCAAGGTCGGGTGTCACGCGGTTACCTTCCTTCGTTTTACTTTCCTACTTTGTCCCCTTGCTACTCCGCTTTCCGGTGATGACTTTTAGCAATTGAGGGTGGACGAGGCCGTTGCTAGCCAGGTATGCCGATGAGGTTGTCCGGAAAGGCTGGCCGGCCAGGTCGCTGAACATGCCGCCCGCCTCGGTGACGGTGATCAACATGGCCCCGGTGTCCCACAGACTGCCGGGCGACACCTCCAGGTGAGCGTCGATCCTGCCTTGGCACAACAATTGAATGGAGTACGGTACGGCCAGTGACGAAGCAAACAAGCTTTGCCGAGAAATCCGCTTCAGTGCCTTGATCGTCCGGCTGTTGACGATATGTTTGTAGCGGGAGTGGCTAACGTAAGCCTGGTTTAGGGTGTCAACACTGGAAACGCGGACCTGTTGCTGATTAAGAAATGTGCCGTGGCCTTGGCTGGCAAACAGCGTTTTGTTCATCATTGGCAGGTGGACGATGCCCAACACAGTTTCCAGCCGGTCGTCGGAGCGCAGACGGCGCAGGCTCAGCAGTGTCCCGAAAAACGGCAGTTTGCGGGTGAAAAACCGGGTGCCGTCGATCGGATCAACTAACCACTCGAACTCGTTGCCATAGCCCTGCCGGCCGTGCTCTTCTCCCAGCACTCCATGGTCGGGAAAGGCTTTGCGCAGTGTACTGGCGATGACGTGCTCGGCTTCCCGATCGGCGGCGGTCACTGGGGTGTGGTCCGCCTTTTGGTCGCTCTCAACGAAACTTTCGGCGGCGTGGTAGTGTTTGAGAATGACTGCCTCGGCTTGCTTGACCGCTTTGAGGCCCACCGTCAGCCAGCGGTCAGTGTTCATGGAGTTCCTGGTTGAGGGCTCCCTTGTTGGTGGAGGGCTTTTTGTTGACGGGCTCCTTGTTGACGGGCTCCCTGGCTGTTCCTCCGGCGGGGACGTGGTCGTACAGCGTCACTCCCGGATAAACTACAGCCTGGGCGCCGATCATCACTCCGGGCATGGTGGTTGTCCTGACACCGACATTGGCTTGGTGGCCGATGACACTACCCAACCGCGCCAATCCGGTAGCCACTTTCTTTTCGGCTACAGTGACCGTGATTGGTCGCCGGTCCAGCCGCCGGTTGGCGGTGATCAAACCGGCTCCCAGCGCGGCACTCTCACCGACGATGCTGTCGGCCACGTAGCTTTGATGAAGGCTGGCGCCAGGCATGACGATCGACCGGGCCAGTTCGCTAAACGCTCCTACCACCGCTTTGGCCTCGATACTACTGCCTCGGATCAAGCAGTAGTCTCCCACGTAGGCATCCCGGCCCAAGTAGCACGGCCCGACCAGCCGGGCGGCGTGGCCAACGCTGGCCCCGGCCTCGATCACCACTGGGCCTAAGGTGTCATCAACTACCACCGACTGGGCCACCTCAGCCTGGTCACTGATGGTGGTGGCCCGATCGTGCCAGTAGTCGGATTGGAACTCAAACAACTGCCAGGGGTACTTAAGAGACGGCAGGGCTTGGTCCGACCGGACCAGCGCTACTTGTCGCTGGCCCATCAAGGTGTTAAGCGCCGTCTCGAAGTTGTACTCGGCGGGTATTTCTTGGCGCAACAAGTCGAGGAACTCGGCCGGCAGACAGTAGGCTGCTTGGATTTTTTGGTTGGACGGCGCGTCCTGAGGAGCGGGCTTCTCCACTAGCCCGATAGCTCGGTCGCCATCAATCGACAGCATGCCGTGCCACTCGGGATGGTCGGTCGGCGCCGAACACACGGCGGCATCACTGCCCGTCTCTCGCAGCCGCTGCAAGATCCGGCCTGCCCGGACCTGGTACGGGGCCACGACGCAGAACGGCCCCTCCAGCTGGTCTCCGGCCCGCAAGATAGCGTCCCCCATCCCCCTGGGCTCAGCTTGTTGAACAAACTCAACTTCGATCGGTAGCCGGTGGTCGGCCACCACCTGCTCAAGCCGAGCGGAGCCAACGGGCTGTGACTGGATAACTACCGCCCGCTGGAAGCCGTGGTCGGCCAGGTCCCGCAGCGCCGCTATTAGCAAGGGCTGGCCGCCGACCGTCAGTAAGCTTTTGTGCTCTAGGGTATTGAGGGGAAACATCCGTCGGTTTTGGCCGGCGGCCGGCAAAACAACGGTGGGTGTTGACTTCGAAATGGTGGTAGAACTCATGGCAAAACCCCGGGTTGCGCTTCATTCTACCTTATATTGCCGGCAAAATTCGTCACCCGTAGTTTCCGGTAAGTACTTGCCTAGTGTTCGTCGGCTGGACTGCCGCCGTGGCCCTCGATGTACTCGATCAGCAGCTTAGTCTTGTCGTCCAACAGGTGCTGGTTGTCGGCTTCGACGTTGAGCCGCAGTACCGGTTGGGTGTTAGACGGGCGAATGTTGGCCCACCAATCGGAGTACCAAATGCTGATGCCGTCCAGCCAATCTATCGACTCAGCTTCGGAAAACTCCTGTTCCAGGCCTTTCATCATCCCCTCTTTGTCTTGAACGGCAAAGTTGATCTCGCCGCTGCTGGGGTACTTGTCGTACCGAGCTACCAACTGTGACATCTGTTGACCGGCAGCGCTGAGCAGCTCTAGGACCACTAGGGCCGCGATTAAGCCGCTGTCGGCACTGAAGTTTTGCTTAAAGAAGTAATGTCCGGAATGCTCGCCGGCGAACAGCGCGTCGTGCTGGCGCATTTTTTCTTTAATGATGGTATGGCCCACCCTGACTCGGATGGCTGTGCCGCCGCCCGCCTCGATCGTCTCGGGCGCCACCCGACCGCAGATAGCGTTGTAGAGGATGGTACTGCCGGGGTGCTTCTTGAGCAGCTGCTCGGCCACCATCGCCGTAGTAATAGTGCCGGAGATAAACCGGCCGGTCTCGTCCATCAGGAACATTCGGTCACCGTCGCCGTCAAACATGATGCCTAAATCAGCCTTGGTCTCTTTGATCTTGGCGATGATCGGGCCGTGTGTTTCCTCGAGCAGAGGGTTAGCTAAGTGATTGGGGAACGTCCCGTCCAGCTCAAAAAAAAGCGGCTCCAGTTTAATTGGCAGCTGATTGGCGATGGCGGGAATGACTTGGCCGGCCATGCCGTTGCCGGCGTCGACGACTACCTTGAGCGGCTTGATCGAGCCCACTTCGACCATTTGGAGAGCGTGGGCTACCCAGTCCGCCATCATGTCCTGCCGGGTGACACGGCCCGGTTGCTGGGCCGGCCGGAACTGCCGGTCCGAGGTGACCAGGTCGCGCAGCTCGTAAATGCCGCTATCACCGCTGACGCCACGGGCGCCGCGCTTAACTATCTTCAGGCCGTTGAACTGGGGCGGGTTGTGCGAGGCCGAGATCATCACTGCCAGGTCTACGTCTAAAGTGCCGGCCGCGAAGTACGCCATGTCGGTGGAGATCATCCCCAGGTCGATCACGTCAGTGCCTATCTCGGTCAGGCCGCGAACTATGGCCCGAAACCAGCCGGGACTGCTGACGCGCATATCGTAGCCCACCGCTACCCTCTTAGGTTGAAAGAACTCGGCCAGGGCTCGGCCCAGCCGCTCCACCCCCGCCTCGTCCAGCTGCTCATCAACTACTGCTCGGATGTCGTAGTCCTTAAATACCGATGGGTCAATCCGCATTTTGTCCTTTCGGATAGTTCCAGTAATTTTGTATGAAAAAGTATGAAGTTACGACCTACTGTACAGGGATAGTTGCCACAGGTCAAGTTCCTGCTCGATGGACAAACTGCTTTGACCGGTCTTGTGGCGGATGTCAATCTGGCCCAGTCGTCTTTGCCACTCGATCAGTTCGGCCAGCTCAACGGTCCTGGCTTGGTTGCTTAGCTGGCTGACCATGAACGGGGCCAGCGCCGGCTTGCCGCCGGCCTTGACCAGTAGTAACAGCCGCAACTGACGAGCAGCCATAGCCAAGCACGTCCAGGCAGAGTCTTGGTTAATTGCTTGGTGAAGCTTAGTGAGCTGGGTGCTCGACTGCCCTCCCCGTCTGGTCATCTCTTGCACCCACTTAAAAACGGCCTTGCCGAGCTTGAAGGCCCTGACCTTTGCCTGAGGAAACTGTTTCAGCATGGTGGGGGTGAGCTGACGCTGTTCCCAGAGGATGAGCCGACTTGGTGGGCCACCGTCTGCTGGGGCTGTGGCCGTTGTCGCGTCCATGGTTGCGGCCGGGACTGCCGCCGCCAGGTTGATCAACTGCTGGCGACGCGCTCCTCTGGGCAGGGAGTGTAGGCACTCGAGGACCACTAACTGATGATTGCCAAACAGATCACTGCTGCCTAACGCTTCTTGCAGCTCGGCTGGGACCAGCGATCCGGCATCGAGGCGGACAGTATGGGAGTGATTGGGCTGACTGGTTAATTTAGTCAGCTCTGCGGCCAAGGCTTGGCGAGAAGCTACTGTGTTATCACCGTGGAGTATCAGCATGTCGTCGGACGGCTGTCAACTGGCCAGCACCAGCAAGCTTTGCAACTTGGCTACCACGAACCCGGCCACGAACAAAGATACGTACAGCAGCCACCTCTGGACGGTGTGGATAACATTTCCCCGCCCCCGAGATCGGTCCAGCCGGGCCAAGTTTTGCAGCCGCTCCAGTTTACTGGGTTGGCGCAGCGGATAGGGAAGTTTTAGGTTAGCCATATTCTTGCGTCATTCTTACGTCCGGACCGGCCGTGCTCTCTTCCCATCTTACTACAGTTTGACCAGCGCCAATTTTTTCCTAGTAACCACCGTTCTCTACTCCACAGCCCTTACACCAGCCGGTGCCGGCTGAGCCACCGGCGACGGTCGGCGTACTGGGGATCGTACTGCCCGACCACCTCCCAGAACCGCCGAGAGTGATTGAGGTGCTCCAAGTGGGCCAGTTCGTGGATGATGACGTAGTCGATGACTGCCGGCGGGGCGTGGACCAGCCGCCAGTTAAAGCTCAAGTGCCCGTGCCGCGAACAGCTTCCCCAGCGCGTGCGTTGTTCTCTGAGTCCCAGCGAGCTAAAAGTGACCTCCATTTGGTTGGCCAGCTGATGGGCCCGGGGAGTGATGTACGCCTGGGCGGTGTGGCGCAGGAAACGGCGCAGCCTGACTTGATCACGGCCGGTCGGGGCGCTGACCAGCAGTGACTGTCCGTCAATAGCAATAGCCGGCAATCGGTCGGCATCGGCTAGTCGTCGTAGTTGGTAGTACTCGCCGAACAGCATCACTCGCTGGTCATCCCAAACTACCGGCAGCCGGCCCAGCCGCCGCCGCGTCCGCTCGACCCAGCCCAGCTGGCTTACCAGGAAACGATCGATGCTGTCCCGATCGGTTCCCGGCGGGGTGACAACTTCCAGCCGGGTATCGGGCAGGACCTTGATCTTGATCGAACGGGACCGGGGGTGGGTTTTGTGAGTGTACTCTAAAGGTGGTAACTGCATAGCTGGCTCCGGCTTACTGGCCGGCTGACTCCAGGATACTTAACACCGGATCGAAGTACCCTGAGAAGTAGTGAATTACGTTGAGCCGATCAAAGTAATTCTGGACAATGCTGATGAAGATGACCAGGCTAATACCCAACGCGGCATTGAACAGTTTCCATGATTTATTAATCATGAACGTTAACCTGACAGCGAACACCAGGCTAACTACGGTGGTCACCACTAGCACTAAAGCCTCGACAATTACGTCGTTGACTTCGGACCGGGTTAGTGTCCCTTGGCGCAGGGCGCTCTCGAGCAGTGGATAACGGACTACCGTAAACTGAAGCGACGAGTAAATACCGGCCACACCCTGGGCCGTCAGTAACAGTCCGGAAAGTTTCATCAATATGTCGACAGCCAGATCTCTCCAATTCGACAGCTTCCTGACAAACTCTTCGTGCTTTGTCTCCCGAGTGTTGGCGAGGTATGGCTGTCCGAACTGCTGGCGAGCAGCTTGGTTTTCGGGACTGGGCTGGGGCGGCGATTCCGCTTGGTTTAAGACGCCGCTGGTTTCGAGCTGTATGTTCATTTCTTCGGCGGACGGCAGTGGTGAGTTCGACGGCTGAGACACCTGTGGGCGTTGCTGAGATGCAAGCTGGTGAGCCGGCGTCCGACTGGTCTTGAGTTGCTGGTTCTTCATCTAGTACTCACTATAAACGATCGGCCTAGCGGTTGCTATAATGCTACGCCAGGGCTTGGCCTGGATGAGCGGCAGGGTAGGCCAACCGGCTAACCGGCTATCATCTGACCGGCCATTAAGTGCTGGCCAACTAAGCGACCAGCCGAGCCGAAGTGGCGGAACTGGTAGACGCGCACGGCTTAGAACCGTGTGGAGCAATCTATGTGGGTTCGAGTCCCACCTTCGGCACCGCGGCACAGGAGGGGGCCTGGCGTGAGGATGGCAAAGAGCTGGTAATTGGTTGGCAAAGAGTTGGCAATGGGCAAAAAAGGAGCAGGGAGTGGCTATTAAATTGGCCACAAAAAATCCCGCCTGGCGCGGGACCTTTTGAACTTAGAACGTATCCCCCGGTGAGGAGAAACCTTCTAAGCTGAAGGCACCATAACATTTTCCTATAAGGTTGTCAATAGGTCTACTAATCATCTTATATATAAGCTAATATATCTAACACTTACCTAAAACATCAATAAGTTAACTAAAGTATCTAAATATATATTTTTTTGGCCCCCGTTCACTCGGTGGTTTCTAGAGGCGCGTACTCCAGTATGTGGGTGCCGTCTTTGAGTTTCCTGCCCAGCTCACGGTCATCATACTTGATTTCAGCCATAAATTGATTAATAGCGTTGGCCCAGCTGCCATTACTGTTGGGCGCGTACTTGGACATGATTTTCTCGGTTGTATCAAGGCCGATGGCAAAGTACTCTTCTTTGAGCGTCTTGGCTGCCGACTCAAAAGAGTCTTCGTAGCTGGCAAACCCCAATTTTCCCTGAGAGTGAACACCGAAGCCCAGGCAGTTCTGGGTACCGGACGGTGTTTTTTTGCACAGGCTGCTTTCCTGCATGGCAATAGCCGGCAGTAGTCGGAAATCAAGCTGATAACGGTCGGCGATCTCAACTAGGGCCCGGCCGTAGTGGTCGTGGGGCTGAAGCGGCGAGTTGTGCCGGCGCAGAAAGTTGGCCACCAGCTGGGAGCGGACTTCGTCGGTCTCTGGGTCCGACGCAACGCCTCGTACCTGACCAGAGAGCAACGACTGAGCGGCTGCCGGCTGCCGAGCTTGGTCGCCAGGCTGGTTGCCAGCCAGGTGGCTACTGGGCAGCGGCACCGTCTGGCTGCCACTGGAGTGCCACAGCCGGACAGCGGCCACCGTGGTCAGACCGCCGCCGATCGTCAGCAATCCCCAGGCGGCCACTGTCATCATCACTCGGGATATTGTCATCGGCCTAGATTGTACCAAGTTCCGGACGTGATGGTCCTTTTTGGGGAGTTGGTGGACGGATAATCTATACTATGCGCATGCTAACTAGCCAAGCGCGCCAACTAGGAGTGGTCTGCCTGGCGGCGGTCCTGTTACTGCTTTCTCTGGCCGGACCGGCCCAGGCCGTAGAAGGCCAAGTACTTGGCGTTCACATTCTCCACCCCGAGGAACTGGAGCTTGCCAAAGAGTTGGTGGCCCCTTCCTCGCAGACTTCCCCTGTTCTCGCTGCCGATAACGATGACAACAATCATAACGCCACCACTTCCTCCCCGGACTGGCACTACGTCACCATTCCCCTGCCACTCTCAGAGCTCGAGCACCCAGACAAGTGGCAGGCTTTTTTCAACCAGGCAAAGGAGCTGAAGGTCATTCCGGTGGTCCGGCTGGCTACCGAGTTTAGGAACGGCGCTTGGCAAGTGCCGACCCGTCGCCAGATCGTTGACCAGATTTCGTTCTTGTCGGAACTGGACTGGCCTACCGACCGGCGCCACCTGGTGGTCTACAACGAGGTCAACCACGCCGCCGAGTGGGGCGGTAGCACTGACCCGGCCGGTTACGCCGACGTCTTGAACTTTACCAGTAACTGGGCAGCTTCCGAGCCGGTGGAGTACGTCGTCATGCCGGCAGCCCTAGACCTGGCTGCTCCTAACGGCCGCCACACCCAAGAGGCTTTCAGCTTCTGGCGACAGGTGCTGGCCCACCGGCCCGACGCTCTGTCGGCTATCGATGTCTGGAACTCGCACTCTTACCCGAACCCGGGCTTTGCCGCCTCGCCGCTGAACGACGGCAGGAACTCACTGCGCGGTTTTCAGCACGAGCTGGCTTTTATCAAGGAGCAGACCGGACGGGAGTTGCAAGTCATCATCACCGAGACCGGTTGGAAGGACTCGTTGGTGACGCGTCCCTGGCTGGAAAGCTACTACACCTATGCCCTCCAGCACATCTGGTCCGATCCGCGGGTGTTGGCGGTCACCCCGTTTGTACTGCGGGGTGATCCTGGCCCTTTTAGCGGCTTTACTTTTTTAGACCGCCACAATCAACCTACTGCCCACTACTTCGCTCTCCAGGGAGCACTGCGGCAGTTGAGGTAGTCGCTCCTCCCAAGCCCTGCTTCTT
>Ga0066639_10001441_pt1 | contig 21198 bp, 14 predicted proteins | sample CryGeyCG2114_010_2_FD_59504 | JGI IMG/M metagenome (GOLD analysis project Ga0066639, IMG submission 59504) | Groundwater microbial communities from aquifer - Crystal Geyser CG10_big_fil_rev_8/21/14_0.10 | ecosystem: Environmental > Aquatic > Deep subsurface > Groundwater | place: USA: Utah...
CTGCAAAAAACATGGGATAAGAATAGAAATTATCAAGGTGATGGAGGAGCATGTTCATCTTTAACAAGTTTAAATAAAAAAGTCGCACAAGGTTTCCATGAATATATTTTTGGCAGGTTTGCGGGCACAGAATTAAATGAAATAGCATCGATAACCCAAGAGAACTCAATTATTTCTTTAGTAAACAATCTTTATTGGAATAGACATGTTAATGGCGGAGCAGGGGAAAGAGAAGTGTTGTATGTTACAGAATTAAAACAAAAATATAAGATTGATCCTTTTGAATGCCCTTGTGAAATTCATAGAGAGCCAACTAAGGTAAGAAAACATGAAAGTAGCGATATATTGTAGAACTTCAAAGATAGATCAGAATCCTGAGAATCAAAAGATAGAGTTGGAAAAGTATGCAAAAGCTATGGGCTATGATTATAAAATATTTGAAGAACAGGAGTCAACAAGAAAGACTCGCCCTGTAAAAAACGATATTTTTCAAGATGCATTAAGAAAGAAATGGGATTTAATTTTAGTTTGGAAACTTGACAGATGGGCAAGGAGCATGCAGGAACTCATTAATGACTTAGAACTTCTTAAACAAAATAATGTTCAATTCAAAACTCTAAAGGAGAATATAGTCTTAGATGATAACCCAACAAATAAGCTAATGATAAACATTCTCTCGTCATTTGCCCAATTTGAGAGGGATATTATCAGGGAAAGGACTATGGCTGGCTTAGAAAGGGCAAGGCAGGAAGGCAAAAAGCTCGGCAGACCAAAATCCCCCCATGTAAAATAAGAATTCTAATCGTCGTGATAGGATGTTAAAACTGGGGCTGGAGAAAACGGACGTTTTACGCACTAAATAATATTTTCTTTAACTCTTCAACCTCTTCTTTTGTTGGTTGATTAACTGCATAAGGATTTACAATAATATCCCCTACCAAAATAAATTTTATTTTTCCATCTTTATTGATTAACTGTTTTTTGAAATATATTAATCCGCTAACAATTTTCTTATCCTTAGCTATTGCATCATCATTCCTTACTAACTGGGGTTCTGTAGTCTCCCCAGTTTTATTATTTCTATAAAACTGATAAGCTAAACTTCCAAAAAAGCTATTGGCAATCATGTATTCATCGATAGTTGAATTATCTGCATCAATTACTATAAAGTAGAGATCTGTCCTTTTTCCATCTTCCATCTCCTTAAATGTTTTTTCATCAAAGAACTGCTTGGATTTTTCTTTAATTATCTTGTCCACCCTATTTTTTATTAAGACTGCCCCGTTATCTAAACTTAAATTTCGATCTGTTTTTGAATTTTTAACCTCAAAGAAAAACTTTCTTTGCTTATTCTGAACTAATAAATCTGAATAACCTCTCTTATTAGGTATTTTTGGTTCAATAACTAAACTATACTTGCTCTTTAAAACAACAAATTTATTTATGAATAGCACCTCACTAAAGACATCAAAAAAGCCACTTTCATCACTTAGATTATTAATCAAAGACCTATTGTTCTCAGAACATTCTTCATTCACTATATCCGAGGTTAAATTCAAATATTGGTTTAATTCTTCTAGGTATGCTTTCTTTAACTCCTTATCTCTTTCTTGTTCGCCTAGCCAGAATAATGGAGAGTATCTCTTTTCTTTTTTTATTTTATCCAGAGTAGTTTTTACAACATAGTTTAGTTCTTTAAATTCTTCTAATGACTTATCTATTTCTTCAAAGTTATATTTATTCTTACGAAACCTTAAAGCATCCAACAAATAGTTGACATAATTGATTAACTCATCAAAGTTTTTTGTTTGAATAATCTTATTAAAATTATCCTTGTCATAATTTACAAAATCTGAACCCTCCGAGATGCTTTCAATTACATTGGCAAGAGGTAAGAACAAATCAAATGCCTTGTTTTTATCACTCAACTTATAAATATCGCCTATAATTTTAGATACCAATTCAAAGAATAGTCTTAAGTCCTTTTCCCATACTTTCTTGATAATTAATATTTTTATGGCGAAAGAGATATCCTCAGAAGCTAATCTCTCAAACATTCTTGGGAATAAATGAAAATAAGATAACTTTTCAGTCTGGATTTTGCTATAATTATCTATGAAGTATTCTATGAATTTCTTATTCTTTTTAGCCAATTCTTTTAATGTCCAATCAAAATTTATAATTTTAAACTCCAAGTTCTTGTTTACCCAATAAATAAATAATTCTGATATATTCTCAACTTCCTCTGGATAATCAATAAAAGAATGCATCAGTTCATTTAAAGCGTGTTCATCACAATCTTTTGTAAGCTCAGCTAATTCTATAAACTGTTTACTTGAGAAGTTTAGCCTTTTGCATCTAATAAAAATCATCTCATTTACTCTACTATTTTTCTTTTCCATTATCTTTTTAATTATATCATAAAAATAGTTATTATCTAATTTGTATAAAAAAATACAAAGATTCATAAGTTCTCTCAAATGTTTTTCCTCTTCAGAGTTAGAGACATATTCAATAAATGATTTTACCTCTTCAGGAATAGCGTTTTCATTTTCATATTTTACCAGAATTGCCTTAAGAGTCAGATTTGTAAGAGGGTATTCTATTTTTCTTTCTCCTATTAACTTGTTTAAAAGATTATTCTCTTTTATTGAATATCCCCCAAGTATTAAACCGCTTATTGTTTTGAGCTCATCGCTATTGCTATTTTGATTTATTTCTTTATAAATTGCAAGACCTATAGATGGCTTCTCCTTACCGATTCTAATCAACATCTCAAAGAAAGGTGCAGATGCCATATCATTTTTTATTTTATTATAGGTTCTTTCTAACAGATTAATGTATTCCTTAGTATCAGAACAAAACTCAAATAATATTTCAACTGCTAATTGAAAATATGCCCAGATATCCTCTTCCAAGATAGTTTCTATTATTTTTTTCTTATCTTCAAATGAAAATTTATTGGAAATAGAAGTATACCTTACTTTTTGTTCTTCAAATTTATATCGAATATCCTCAAATTCCTTAATCATCTTCTTTAACCTCCCATAGATATGTATTTGCTGGCGAAGAGTAAACTTTTTTAATCTTATTATTTGAAACTAACCAGATGTCTGATCCATGTATTGCTGGATGTCCCACTGAATATAGATTATCTATTGCGAGAAGCGAAAGAATTCTATTACACTCTTGATAAAATTTCTTGCCCGCACTTGTAGAAATATTAGTTCTTAATTGGTTTATCTCTAATTTAACATTCCCGAGATTTATGCAATTTTCATAACAACCAATGAAATTATTCTCAAGATTCTGGGCTATCAAAGGATAACAGCCTTTTTTACCCTCGCTTCTTTTTATTTCTTTAATCTTGAACTTAAAAGCTCTTTGTTTGTTCTGTTCAATAATCAAAAATTCCTCTTCATTTATAGTATCACCAAAATGAGAGTATACTTCACCTATTTTTTCTTTTAAATACTTCAAAAACTCGTCAAAGTCTTTTGAAAGATTTATTCTCTCAATAGTCTTATCTAATATGTCCTTATTTCCAGCACCAACAAAGATTAATCCATGAGCTATCTTTTCTATTTTTTGTCTATTATCTGTAAAAAACTTTATGCACATTAGATCGCTATCTTTAATATTATCCTCCTTACTAATCATCTTTTTATCTGCAATAACTACCCATGCATCCCTTATTGGAAAAGTTAGGGCTAGTGTCATTTAAACCTCGCTGGCACTAGTCACAACATCAAAGTCAACGTCAATTGCCTTAAAATGTCTTCTTCCACATTCTATCTTATATGCTTCTCTACCTCTAAGGTCTTCTTCAGAAAGCGAACCTTTTGTTTCTCTTACAAGATATAATTTTTTAGCTCCCTTTTCATCCTTTTTTACAACAGCCCAATCTGGATTATAAGATCCTAATGGTGTATTTACAATGAACTTTGGAGGAAGTTTCATGAATAATTCTACATCTTCTCTTTTGTCAAGTTCTTTAGCAAACTTCTTCTCTACTTCGGAATCATAAACAACATAATCATAAACGCTATTATTGACTTCTATCATTTTATCTAAATATTCTTCAATTTCTTTTTCTTGAAATATTTGAATCTCATAAACTTCATTGCCTATTCTTTCATATTTTATTCCCGATAGCAATAAGCTCAATAATTCTTTTTTGACAACTTCAATTATAGCATCCATGAATCTTTGAGGATTTATTTTAAACTCTTCAATCCTATTTGATTTTATTAGAATTTCTGCTATCGTGTCTCTAGTTAAATGTGTTTCTCTCTGTAGATAAGATAAGATATCTGGAAGAGAGTTCTCTTTCATAACTTCAATTTCTTGAGTTCTTAAAAGGGTTGTGTCTAGTCCTTCCTTTTCTAATTCAACTTCAGCTTTCTTAAAATCAATTTTCAATGGTCTTATTTTATCAATTTGTCTTATTAGGATTGAACAATTGTCTATAAGCTTTTTAGTAGAAAATTCTACTGAATAGAATGTTTTCTTATTTATTTTTTGCCAAAGAGCTTTAAATTCTGGACTAGCTATAACTTCTTTCTTTAGTTTTACAGGTTGTCTATCTCTTTTTCTCTTAACTCTACTAGTTAATAATTGTTTCTTCAATAAATCAGTTATCTGCGGAGAATATTTGACTAATGACTCTTTAAGCTCCAATTTGAATCCTTCTTTTTCAGGGGCAAATTTCTCTTCAATCTTTCCATCTTTGTTTATGTATCCTTTATCTTTTAATTCGATAAAAATCTCTTTGGCTTTTTCCGAAGGAATAAATTTCTCTCCAGCAATAAGTTCCCTTACTTTTCTAAATATAATCTCGTCAACAATACCAAATTTCATACCGTCTTCTTCAAAATCTTCTTGTAACTTCTTAACAAAATCTTCATAGCTTTCATTAGCAAAGACAGTTAATCTGTTGATTTCATCATCATAAATTCTTTCTCCTTTTTGATTTACGGGGAGTCTTAACCCTCGTCCAATTTCTTGTCTTTTTTTCATAGTAGATTTAGTCTCATTTAATGTGCATATTTGAAAAACATTAGGATTATCCCAACCCTCTCTTAAAGCAGAGTGGCTAAATATAAATCTCAATGGTTCGTCCATAGACAATAATTGCTCTTTGTTTCTCATAATAAGCCCATAGATATCGTCATCAGCTTGAGTTTGTCCATTTGTATCTTTCCAATTTCCACTTTTATCTTGTGCAAAATATCCGTTATGTAGCCTTTCAATGGACTCTTCTGAAAATCCTGGATAAACTTGATCTATAATAAACTTAAAGTAAGATTCTTTTAATAACTCTTTAAATGACTCTTCAAACCATTGAGCATATTTTCCTTTTTGTGCCTTATTCTTTTCATCATAATATCTATAATTATTAACTCTATCAATAAAGAATAGAGAAAGAACCTTTATACCGAGTTTCTTAAATTTAGCTTCTTTTTTAAGATGTTCTTTAATAGTCTCTTTAATTTGTTGTTTTATCAATTCTTCTTTTATTCCACCCATTTCTTGACCCAATGTTAAAAACTTGCCATTGCTGAAAGTCAATAATTCATTTTTAGGGGTAGCATCTATGTCAGATATAATATATCCTCTGTAAATTTCCAACTCACCAGAGAGATCATACAAATCTTCGCCTTGTTTTGCAAACAAGCTTTTCTTATTTGTTCCCGAAGAGCCTTTTTGTAGAATAGATATTTTTGTTCTGAGACCCTTTGAATTATCCATTTTTTCTAACTTGATGTATGGTTCATTTGCAGATAAGTCTTCGGTTAAAGAAGCCACCTCTATTTTTTTAACTAATTTCAAATCATACGCTTTTATAGGATCTAATTTGTAAACTAAATTATATTGTTCTCTATGCGTAGCAGAATACCTTAATATGCAGGAAGGGTTTAATAAAGAAATTGCTTTTTTAGCTAGATCTGTATTGTCTACGCTTTGAGGTTCATCTATAATTACGATCGGTTTTGTTGCTTGAATGAACTCAATTGGTTTTCTACCACCGAGTTTATCTTGTTCTCTATGAATAACATTTGCCTTTGAGAGTTCATCTTTATCTTCTAATGTCTTCCTAAATGCATCAATATTGATAATTAGAACCTGAATGTTATTACTTCTTGCAAACTCCCCAACTTGATTTATTTTTTTAGAATCATAGACCTGACATTTGAATGGAACATTATTATATAACTTTTTGAAGTGTTCTTCTGTAATTTCAATATTTTTCTTAACTCCCTCCCTAATCGCAACACTTGGAACTACAACAATAAACTTCTTGAAACCATATTTTTTGTTTAATTCAAATATCGTTCTTAAATAAACATAAGTTTTTCCAGTTCCTGTTTCCATTTCAATAGAAAAATTAAGCCCATCTAAATTATCCGAAAGTGGAAGTTCATTTTTTTCTTGTATCTTTTTCAAATTTTCTAAAATATCTTTTTCATCTAATAGAATTTTATTTCCCAATCCCAAATGACTATGGAGCTCACCCTTCTTCTTTGCCATATAGACTTCAAAATCTCCTTGATTTAATGGCTGACCATCAAATAAATCAACTATAGAACTAATTGCATCATTTTGGTGTCGTAAATCGCTGTCGAATTTTAGTTTAAGAGCCATATTTTTTCTCCTTAAACTGTTCTGAAGACAATTTTTTCTCCATCAACAGTTTCAACATTCTTAAAGATTTCAACAGCGTTGGCTTTTAGTTGATCATTTCCTTTAAATCCATCATCTAAACAGTAAAATCTCGCAGGTTTCATTTCTGCAATTTTCTTTATTAATTCAGAAGTTAGCTCTTTCTCTAAACAAATTAGGAGCATTCCATCCTCAATAGAAAACAATTTTTTATTGCCAACTTTTATCTCTTTAATATCTGTTGTTAAAGATAATCCTGATTTTAGTATCAGTTCATAAAGGACATCTTCTTGCGAACTTTCTTTTCTTATCGGATTTATATGTTCATTCAAGGCAGTCTGAATATCTCTTGTTTGTGCATCCCAAATCTTAAAGTTGGATTTATCTAATTGGAATACCTTAAATCCTAAATCGAGGTTATTTGTTTTATTTTCTTCTCCAATTTTCTTTTGCTTTCCAGCTTCTTTTTGTTCTTCTTTAATTCTCTTAATTACTCTCTTTATTCTTTCTTGAGAGATATGGGCTATATGTTTATATCCTGTCTTGAAGGCTTCTGAGTCCTCGTTGGTTGGCTCGGGTAATTGAACAAGAATAAACTTTCTCCTCCCGTTCTCCTCCTTATTTAACTCTAAAACTGCATGAGCAGTTGTTCCAGAACCAGCAAAAAAGTCTAAGATTATTTCATCTGAATCTGAATTAGTCATTATACTCATGAGATGCTTTATCAATTTTGTAGGTTTTGGAAAATCAAAAGGAGGTTTATCAAACAAAGATTTTAATTCTTCTTTACCATCTCGAGTCATTCCTTCCTTCAATAAAATTGATCTAGGTTTAGTCATTCTTTCATCTCCATCTTCTCCATCATAAAGATATTGCTTAGTAAAAACCTGCCATTCTCCATTTATTTTTTTAAATTCTATTTTACTATCTTTTACACCTTCCAAAAACCGAGACTCTTCCCATCTCCATCTATAAAGTCCCCCATCCTTTTTCTTATGCAGTTTAGAACCATCAGGGCAAGTTATTGGATACTTTAAGTTGGGACGATCTTCTGCAATAGATCCTTGATAAAGATTTTTTAATTGGTATGGTCCTCTTTCATCAAAAAATTCATCTTTTAGAACATATTTACTTCTTTGTTCTTCAGTTAATCCTATCCATAATCTTCCCATAGAGATTATATTCTTTGCATAACATAAAATATACTCATGATCAATAGCAAAATATTTAGTATCGTTTCCTCCTCCCGCTTTCTTCTTCCAAACTAATTGAGCAACAAGATTTTCCTCTCCAAATATTTCGTTACAAACCTTCTTTAAATTATCTACCTCATTATCATCAATAGAAATGAAAATCACGCCTTCTTCTTTTAAAAGATTTCTTGCAAGAAATAATCTCGGATACATCATATTCATCCAATTACTATGATACCTTCCATCTGCATCAGTATTTGTAGATAAGGCTTTACCCTCTTCATCTACTTGTCCAGTTAGTTTTAGATAATCATCTAATTGTTGTCCGAATTTATCTTTATACACAAAATCATGACCCGTATTATAAGGAGGATCAATGTAAATCATTTTTATCTTTTCATTATAGGATTTTTGAAGAAGTTTAAGAACTTCTAAATTATCTCCTTCAATAAACAAATTCTGTGTTTCGCCCCAATTAATCGACTCCTTTTCAATAGGTTTTAATGTTCCTAATGAAGATTCTTGTATAATTTTAAAACAGTTAGTCTTTCCTGCCCAAGTCATTTCATATCTTTCCTGAGATTCATCAACATTTTCACCTAATGTCTTTTTTAGTTTTTCAAAATTAACTTTATCTTCAGAGAATATTTCTGGGAACAATTGTCTAAGCTTTTCTTTCTGATTAGCAACAATATCCCTAGATTTCAAATCAACTCTTTCAATTTTAGTTTCCTTCTTTGCCATTTTTATTTAACACTCCATTTGATCGAGAAGAGCTTTTCGACCTTTATCTTTTGCTCCATTCTCGCTTCAATATTATCAATCAATCCGTCCTTTTTAACGTTTATCCTTTGGGCTTCTTGGTCATATTCTTTCCAAGATTCATCCCTCTTTTTATCTAAACTCCTAATTTCTTTCTGCTTTTTAAGTTTATCTTGAAGATTAGTGGTTACTCTAATATCTTTTTTTAGGATTTGTATCTTTTCATCAAGCTCTTTTAAGCTATTTTTTAATGTTCTTTTCCTGTCCTCCGCCCATTTATCTAACTTCTCCATTTCCTCATCGAAGAAGACACTGTTTTTTCCTGCAATTTCAGATATGAGCTTAACCTTTTTCTTTTCAAATTCAGATCTTAAATTTGATTCCATTTCTAAGCTCTTGGAAACATCACCCATATTTGCAGGCAAACTAAATAATCTCTTACATTGCTCTTCTTCCAAAATTTCCTTTTTATCTGTTAAAGCGGTAAATATAAGATAGTCTTCGCTTTCAAATGAGTCTACAATTAATTTCCATAATATTAATTCTCCTTTCTTCTTCTGCAGGTTATTCAAAACACTAATCTTCTTTCCATAGTTTGAAAAGTCAAAAACTAATTCCCTATCTTGAAGATTTTTAGATTTAAATCTCTCTAATAATCTCTGGGCGATCGGATGTCCTATACGATAAATGTGGGCATCTTCAACTTTTCTACCTAGCTTATATCTCCCAGTTGAAATGTTTATTTCACTAAAGGGAGATTTTTTCAAATCAAATGAAAAATCAGAGTCATTGAATGTTGCAGAGTCATTAAGACCATATTTAGTAAGACTCCATAACCACTGTTCAAATCTATTGAGATATTGTTTGCTTTGGTCTAAACTTATTTTTAACCTTTCGTGAACAGCCTCATCAAAATTTTCTAAAAGCTTTTTACGAGTAACTTTCATTCCTTCCTCAATCTGTGACTCTAATTCTTTCTGCAAATTATCAAATGATTTATTTATTTCTTCTGCACCTCTACATTCTTGATAAATCTGACTTATTCTTTTTTCAAAATCTACTCCCGATTCAATTGCTCCTAAAACTTCATCGCTTGCACCAAAAACTCCATCAAATAATTTAAACTTCTCAGAAAGTAATTGGAAAATTCTCTGGTCTGCTTCATTTTTTTTATTCAAAAAGTTGATAACGACGACATCATGATTCTGCCCATATCTATGACATCTTCCTATTCTTTGTTCTATTCTTTGAGGATTCCAAGGCAGATCGTAATTAACAACTAATGAACAGAACTGTAGATTGATGCCTTCTGCTGCAGCTTCGGTAGCGATCATTATTTTAGCTTCATCTCTAAAATATTCAACTAGTGCAGATCTTAGATCAGCAGATTTAGAGCCTGTAAATTTATCTGTGCCTCGGTTTTTATCTAACCATTCTCGATATATCCTTTGCGAGAGCTCATCATTGTTTGTTCCATTAAATAGAACTATTTTATCTTTATACTCCGTTTTTGAAAGTATTTCATAAAGATATTCTTGGGTTCTTCTAAATTCAGTAAATATCAATGCTTTTTCTGGAGCTTTAAGTTCTTTTAATTTTGAAAAACCTTCTGCAAGTGCCGTCTGCATAACTTCTCCTTTTGCATTTGATTTTATGGATTCAGCAAGATTACTAAAATCTTCCAGCTCTTTTATTTCTCTTTTAAGTTGTTCTTTTTCAGAAAGAGTTAATTGTTTTTTCTCTGGTTCGTCCTCATCATTCCATTCTTCACTTAATTCGTCTAGCCCCTCATATTCTCCCCTAAACAAACTACCCACTTCTTCAAAGGAACCAGCTTCAACAACTTTTTTTAATCTTTTTGTAAGAGATCTTAATGTTCCCGCAATTGCAAAGGTCGAAGATGCCAGTAATTTTCTCATTATCAGAGTCATTAAATGTCTTTGACCAGAAGGTAATGCAAAAAGGTCTTCTTTTTGTAAGTAATCTGATACTTTTTTATAAAGTTCTTGCTCCTCTTTATTTGGAATAAAATCTTGAGTAAGTGCGAGTCTATTGGTATATTTTATGTATTCTAAAACTTGTTTTCTCAATGTCCTCTGACAGATTGGGCTCAATCTTTTTTTCAAATCATCAAAATTAACTCCATTCCCTTCAGTCCCCCATACAAATTGTTCTTTAAAACTTTCTAAATCTCCAAAGATATGATCATCAATAAATCCCACTAATCCATATAGTTCTAATAAAGAATTTTGTAAAGGTGTGGCAGTAAGTAGGATTTTTGGAGCATGTTTTGTTGACTCTTTGATTGACTTGGCAATCTTATTTCCTTTTTTATAAACATTCCTTAATCTATGGGCTTCATCAATAATAATCAAATCCCAATTAATCGATTTGATAAATTCCTCTTTAATTCTTGCAAAATGATAAGAGCAAATAACTATCTTGTTCTGCTCAAATGGATTTCCGATTTTAATTTTCTCATTTATCTCATTAAAAGATTTTGTTTCTAAAATTAGAGATTCTAAGAAAAACTTCTCTAATAATTCTTGATTCCATTGCTTTCTTAAATTTGAAGGGACTATAATTAATATTTTTCTTTTGCTCTCTGCCCATTTTTGAGATAATACTATTCCTGCTTCGATTGTTTTTCCTAAACCAACCTCATCCGCTAATATAACTCCTTTAGAAAGAGGCGATTTGAATGCAAAAAGTGCAGCATCAATTTGATGAGGATTTAAATCAACTTGGGCATCAGCAAGCGAAGTAGTTAATTTTTCTATACTATCTGAAGGATTTCTTTTTGTTAATTCATTTGCATAATATTTTGCATGGTAATCCGTTAGATTTGAATGGGTATTTTTTTCTTTCAGAATTAGTTTTGAATGCTTTTGAGATTTCATTTTTTTGTAACTTCTTTTAATTTATTCATAACCATTATCATAGCTTCAGTATCAAGACAACAATATTTTTCTAAATCTTCTCTTACTTTTTTTATCTCTTCTTTTGTTGCTTTCTTTCCATCATTGGATCCGTGAGTAATAAACAAATACCTTAATGATGCTTGACCGCCGTTTGCGATATCCATTCCGTTATATGTAACTTTTGTTAATGCTGGAAGAACATGTTTTATACTTGCACTCCCTTGTTGTTTACAATCATAATAATCGAAATTTCTAAATGGAACTAACAAGTCAGCCATTCTTTTTATGTATTCTTCTACAGTTTTCTTTTCTTTTGGGAATAGCTCTGCTAATTCTTTTAGTCTTCCTTGCTCAAAACTCTGGTTGTAAACAATTATACTCCCTTTTTTTGCTAACTTCTTTTTTAGTTGTTTAAAAAACTCAGGTCGTGGATCTGTATTTCCTTCAGCAACAAATGAGTAATGCTTTTTATTTCCTTTTTTATCAACTATATGTAAAGAAAACTGAAAGGGTATCTGCTGATAGGGTTTCAATCCATCATACAAGGGGATTACCGTTTGATAGGTTTCAAAATCTAGGAAATATAAGGGATATTTTAATCTCTTTATGAAAGATTTTATTGCTTCCTTGTTTATATGAGGTTTATCGGTTTTAGCACAAAAATGCTGGATTTTTTGTTTATCTCCCAACTCGTAATCTTCTGGAATGTCTCTTATTGCCAAAATCCCTTTTTCAAATAAATCAAGTGATCTCTTTCCACCCCTATAAAGATTAAACACGCTATTCTCTGGAAGAAAACCCCAACATTCACTTTTTATTGGACAGTCATAAGGGTCTTTACAAAACTCCCCTATCTTACTTTTAGGTTCTTCACTACAATCCATTACTTTAAACATTTGACCTAATCGATCAGGAATGTTAGATATCTCTTCTTCAATTTTCTCGCTTATATCTTCTTTAACAAATAACTGGTCTACCTTAATATTTCCCTTCTTAGCATATTCTTTATTAATATGCATAAGAAAACATTTATTTATTTTTAATCCTGCTTTTTCGTAACAAAACTTTTGAAAGGCTACATCTTGAATATGAACATCTTTGACTTCTGTTGAACTCTTAACTTCTATAATATCCCACATGTCTTTAGAGCCTTTAACTGGGTCAAGAATATCTGCCCTAGAATAAACTCTTTCTTTTAAGAATCCTGCTTCAAATAATGGCTTTCTAATAGCCAGCGACTTCTGGGTTTCTTCTAAGTTCTTACTAAAATCAGCAGGTGAGCTAGGCAAATCAATGCCATCAGGAAAAAGCTTTTTTGAATATTCCCCAACAATATGCCCCTCATCAAATCTAAACTCGTCTTGCTCATCTGGTGCAGGTATTCTTTTAGGATCATTAACTGCAATCCATAGATACTTTAAACACTGCAACCCATTGAGATACTTCGATTTAGTTAGAATTTTTTGACGTTCTCCTGAGTTGCCAGTTCCCATATTTATCCTAGAGATATGCTTTTTAAAAAGATATCTAATCCGTATCCCCTCCCTAAAAGATAACTCTAAAAAGTGCGGTTAATAAGCTATAAGATGGTTGCCGATATAGAAACAATTGAGAGGAAAATTGAAAGCACTAAAACTAAGTTGAAAAAGAGACCATTAATTTATATTTTATTAGTCATTTTATTATTTTATATCTCGTTTTTTGGAGGGGCTTTCTTACATGAAAGCAAGATTATACAAAAATTTAATATTTTTCCAGTTTGGTTTGGAACAATCGATGTGAGTGTTGATCCCTCTTTTAGCCCAATTGTAAAAGACAATGCAACAATTATCCCATTTAGTATCAAAAATGTAGGTGATAAAGATATTAACAACCTAGCAGTTACCTATACTTTTTGTGGTCTTCCTCCAAAAAAAGCAACACTTCAAAAAAACACACTATATCAAAACGAGCCTTCTGGATTTAATTTAGAAACAGATATTCTTCTTAACACTAGCTGTCAAATTTATACAGATAAAGTTTGGTCTGATGTTTATTTAGATTCGGAAAATAATTGTTATTTGGATGTCCCACAGAGTGTAACCAATAATTATTGCGAATTTTGTAAGGTTCAATTTGATATATATGCTAATGGAAAAGAAATTCATAAAGAATTATGGTATCCTTATTTGGGAGATTCGTTTGATACAACGGCATATATCACAAATGTTCTAACAAGAACAAATCTCACTATAAACTGGGCGGAGGGTTATAATTCTACTTGTAGAGTGTTAGTTCCTTGGTCAGGAAAAGAAGGTTTAATAAAAAAAGATAAAATTGCATTGACCTTCTTTGATGCATGGACTATGTGTGAACGAGGAGATGATGTAGAATGGTGCAAACAAAATTATTCTCGAAATATTTATAATATTATAACAAGATATAGGGATGCCTATAATACTGCTGGATACTCTTCAGATAGACTATACTTTATTTTAGTTTCTCAATATGATACCAGCAATTCTGAAGATAAGAAAATTGCATTGGAAGCAGACTTAGTTAATCTTACTGTTAATACTTCAATAGCCAATGTTGAAATTGGAATGATTAAATTAAGAAGTATTGTCAATGATACAAATGGAACTTATACCTCTTGGAACAATACTTATACTATTGATGGAATACATCCAAGCAAAGCGGGAGCATTGGAGTTTGCGACTTATATGTGGAACCAGATTGTAAAAGGGCTAGCGAACCAAAATTCCAGCCGAAATGGAATAGATTGGATTGCTGATAGTTATAAAGTGAGTAACACTTCTTTGGATAATCCCGGATTGCTGTTTAATAACACGGGATTATTAAAAAGCTATGTCCAAGTGTATAATCTTACCAATGCTTTGCTCTACCTCGATAATTATTCAGTCATTGGGAGTGGTAATCTCTTTAGCAATGATCTTAATATCAATTTTACTTTAAATCCTGGAAGAGGTATTTTTGTTTTAAACTGGTTCAATTTAACTGAGGGAGCAAATAGAAATAATACTCCTATCTGGTTTTCTTCGGTTTCAACAACGAGCAAGAATATTGCATCAAACCTGACAGGTATAGTTAATATTAGTGTTTTATTCAATACGGATTCATGCATGACTATTCAGTCAATATCTTATTCATCTCACAGTGGAAATTATTCAAAGACCTACTTAACGGGAGAATATGAGTGTTCAAACTCAATTGTTAATCTTAATGTTACTGGCTTGGAGCAGGCTTCAGGTAGCAATACAATTTCAATATCTTATACGACTTCTGCTGCTACGGCATCTACAGGCTCTTCAGGGAGTGCTGCAATTATTTCTTTGACTCCTGATAATTTGAAAGATGGATACAAGAGAACTTTCTTCAAGAAATGGAGTTTGAAATTTTTATTAAACAATGAACTGCACTCATTGGTGCTGGATGATATAAATAATAATTCTGTGGTTGTGACTGTTTCTTCGGAGCCTATAACAGAGGAAATTTTCCTTGGAAATACTGGGAAATTTGACATGGATGTCGATGGTTATTATGATTTGCAGGTTGAAGTGAATGAGATAGCTGCTTCTAAATTGTCTGCGGTTTTGACTATAAAATCTATAAATGAAAAGATTCCGACAGATAAAACCTCTGAAGGATTTTTCGACATTCCAGTTGAACCTGAAAAGCTGCCTTCATTTGTCTTGTCCGTTTTGGCGGTAGTTCTTGTGATAATCTTCTTTGCCATCCTATGGCTTTTGAAATCTCGTTCAAAGAGAGCAAAGAGATAGTTGTAGTAATCCTCTAGTTACAAATTAGAAAGGTTTTTAATCTGCCTTTATTAGATTTTTTATGGCAGAAGGACGGAAGCATTATTATGCTTTTTTGGAGAGAACTTTAACAGACAGAGTGCAAGTTAAATTTTTAACTCATCCTGATGAAGATTTTGTAAGGCACAGGGCTGAAATAGGATTGGCGGATGCGAAAGAGATATTTAGGAAACCTAACAATAATTGGCGGGAGGATAAAGGTTTGATGAATTTGCCTTATTTTGGTGACATTCTTAGAACTCCTGAAAGATTACTTGTGTATGATGTTGGAGAATACAATTTGCTTAGAGCCAGATTAAAATTACCTGTAATTGGGGGAGATTATGATGAGCGAGTTGAAGAAAGCAGAGAGGCTCGTGAAGAATTAAAAGAAGAACGTAAAGAATTAAAAGAAGAAAATGATAGTTCAGATAGTGGGGAGATTGATTTAGCCCAATGAAAAAAGCTTTGATTTTGATTCTTTTACTATTAATTATCTTTTCAGCATTTGTAATTTTAACTAAAGGAGAAGAAAGAATTAGTTATGATTATACACACACCAAAGCAATCTGCCAGGGCAATTCGTGCCAGGATTTTTTGATTACTTGTAGCGATAATGAATTGGTTGAGATGGTTCCTTTGACAGGGCTTGTCACTTTTAGTGATGATTGGGAAGATAGAAGAAGCGATGATGAGAAGAGGTTGTGCTAGATTTTCACAAAATAAATTACATCTCCATTTCTTCTGGAGCGTCTGAATGACTATGGCCTTGATTGTGACTTGGCTTATTGCCCGATTTATTGTCTTGCTTACTGCCTTGTTTTGATACGTGCTTGTCGTGTGCGGGCCTTGATTCTGGCTCTTCTGCCTCTTTCTGTTCTTCACTTGCTTCTTGTTCGAAATCAGATTCTTTTATCGAGTTAATTGATGCCTTGAAGTTCTTGAACTGGTCTGCTGGAATTCGTGTGCCTGCTTTTGTGAAGCCGGTGTATCTTTCAGATTTTACGAATTCTCTTATTGTCAATCCTATTCTTCCGCCGAAGTCGTCAATTCTAATTACTATGTCCGTTTCCTGATTTTTTGGTATTCTGTCGATGTCTTTTTCCATTAATAATGATATAAATTAGAATATATAAAGATTGTTGGATTAAATGGACTGTATCGTTATTTCTCCAGCTCCAAGGGGTTGGGTTACCCAAATTCCTATTGTGGACACACTATTTGGTCTTATTTCTCCTTGAGGAATTGTTATATTATACCTTTGAGTTGTGAATGTTGTTCTTATGTTATTTGTATTGATTTCATAGTTCGTTGAATTAGGAGTGAATCTCCATACTTTCTGCCCTTTGGCTTCCATTCCAGATAAAACATAATCTGATTTCCACCATTCCTCATCAGAGTAAGATTCGTAGTTGTAAGTTATTATTTGTTTATCTTTATATCCAACTAGAGAGTCTGCCTCAGATAGGATATTACTGAATAGCGTGTCATTTCCATCATTTGAAGGAGGGCTTTCTCCTTGCCCTCTATAATTCCAGTAGAGAAACGTTTCTGGATTTATTAAGGTTAGGTGCAACATTAATTCTTCATAATAATCTGTTCCGAACATTAAACTCTTATTCCACCCCTTATAGATAATCCAGGGTTGTATTTCTATGGTGCTTGATAGTTTCATAGAACGCATTCTGTTTAGTTCATATCTGAATGCGTTGAATGGAGTTCCTTCATATGTGTAGCCCTGTATTAATCTGTTTGTCCAGGTTACTTGCCCTAAATTTCCATATAAGCCGTCTTGGGTCTGATATGTTCCAACATGACTTCCTGAGCCATACTTGTATTGTTTATGCCCGTTTAGTTCTGGAACCTCATATTCCTGACTCCAATGATTTAAACCATAATTGGACATTTTCACATTAGGATAATATTTTTTGACCTCTTTATACACAGAATCATTGTAATAGGTTGCAACTTTATTTCTCATTAAAGAGTTCCAGATTAGATAATTATCTCCTCCATTTTGCCAGTCAAATACGGTTCCTAGCAAATCTTGACCGTTAAATCCACGAGAATTTAATTCTTGAAATAATGTAACATTTCTAGGATCATTTTGAATTGCCCTCCATCTTGCCTGTTGTGATAGGTCATTTTTATTTGAGCCAATTGCCCAGTTTGAAAGCCAAGTTTCTGTATCTAAAATCCAATAATCTAATTCTCCGCCCTGCTGAGAATATTGGCTGAGGAAAGTTTCATATTTTTGTTTTGTTGCATTTATTCCGTTGTCCCACCATATACAATCGTAGAAATTGCCACTTACTGGATCTTGACATTTGTCTGATTCATTTGTATTTATCCCTTGATATCTACTTCTGTCTATTATTGTTCTGTATCTGGAGGGTTGTTGTGATGTAAAAGCCAGTGCCTGAGCAGGGGTGTTCTGTATTCTTAGTTGATACATTGGAATTACATTAGAATTTAGTCCAGGTGTTCCTTCCCAGGATAATGCATAAGTTGTCAGAAGTTCGAAATTATTTTCTCCATTATTTTCTATAGTTTGCTGAGAGCAGGAAAAAGACAAACCTGAGAAGCTACAAGGATTATTGTTTGATAATATTCCTGATATGTCTACAGAGTTAATCGACTCTTGTGTTTCTTTTGATAAATTGAAGGTATAAATAGCTGAGCCAAACTGCATTGGAATTAGAGTATTATTTCTCAATATAAATTCATTATTATTTGTCTTAAATTTAAAGACAATTTCTTTTATTTCTAATTCATCATTTCCTCTTTCGATTCTAATTTGGTATGAGTCATTTCCTAAGAAATTGCAATTTTTAACATTTAACTCTAAATCAAGACAACTTCTCAGTTTTGAAATTTCTCCAGGATTGTCGTCATTGTTTCCAACAACGCTATCTATTGCTGGCCTGATAAAGAGCCAGATTATGGATATGCTGATAAGAACAATAAGTATTATCAGAACAGTGGTTATAACCTCGGATAAACCCCTCTTTTGCATATAATGATAAGAATATTTAATTTATAATGGTTCTGGATTTGTGATTTTACAAATTATCAAAGGATTAAGATAAATTTTATCTCAACTTTTCCACTTCAGGATCTATAGAATTTAGGGGTTGTGTAATCCAAAAACCATATTTAGATACTTGATTGGGATAAATTGTACCTTCTGGAATTGTTACTCTATATTGGGCTGTCGTAAATACTATTGAATTTGGATCATTGACTAATTTGTAAGTGCCATTTATAACATCTGGCGTGAATCTCCATACTTTTTGTCCTCCTGCGTTCATTCCAGATAATACATAATCTGAAGTCCACCAGTCATCTGAATAGGTTATATAATTAGAAGTAATTGGCTTTTTATTCATATAACCTATAAATTGATTTTCTTCATTTAGCAAATTGCTAAGTAATTCATCATCTTTATCTTGTAATAGGCCATCTCCTGATTTTGGATTCCAATATATAATGACGTTTGCGTTTGTTAAAGATAAGTGAATAATCATTTCTTCATAATAATCATTATCATCAACTAGCGTTTTATTCCAGCTTTTGTGAGAAATCCAAGGAGATATAGGTACTGATTGGTTTGAAAGAAGCATTGAACGCATTCTGTTTACTTCGTATCTAAAAGCATTGAACGCAGTTGCATTATAGGTGAAGCCATTAATTAGCCTATTTCGATTTGTTATTTGCCCAAGCCGACCATATAGCCCATCTTGAGTTTGATCGGTTCCGACATTATTTCCAGGACCATATTTATATTGTTTATGTCCGTTCAAATCAGGAACTTGATATTCTTGACTACGATAACCTAAACCATAATTCAACATTTCCACATTAGGATAATATTTTTTGATTACATCATATGTTGCTTCATTATAATAATCGGCTACTTTATTTCCCATTAATGAATTCCATATTAGATAATTGTCTCCACCTTTGCTCCAATTATAGACTGTTCCGATTAAATCTTGTCCTGTGAATCCGAGAGCATTTAACTCTGCAAATAATGTAGCATTTCTAGGATCATTTTGAATTGCTCTCCATCTTTCTTTTTGGGATAAGTCATTTTTATTTGAACCAATTGCCCAGTTTGAAAGCCAAGTTTCTGTATCTAATACCCAATAGTCTAGTTTTCCTCCTGAGGCATTAAAGGGAGCTAAAAAATCTTCATATTTTTCTTTTGTGGAATTTATTCCGCTATCCCACCAGATGCAGTCGTAATAATTTTTGCTTACTGGGTCTTGACATTTATCGGCAGGGTTAGCATTTATTCCAGAGTATGATATTCTATCAATAATTACTCTATGCCCTACAGGTTGACTATTAGTTTCTCTTATCGCTCTTTCAGTGTTTGGATGCCAGAGTTGGTACATGGGAACAAGATTATCTTGACTAGTGGAGCCATTTTCCCATTCATAAGCAATAAGATTAACTTTTCTAAAATTGGTTTCAGAGTTTATACTTTTAATTGTTGGACTTTTTAGTGGAGAAACTATTATCTTTTGAATTAAAAAATATAGGGTTGAAATTACAATAATTAATGAGATGATTATAAATATCTATTTTTCGGTTAAAATGCCCTCTTTTCATCAGATATTATGATTAAGGCATCTTATAATTGTTTTGGATTATCTGATTTTTTGTCTATCTTAGTAGTTAATCAATTATTTAAATGGCTTGAATTGGATAAGACCATGTATTTTGATGGTCATGTTCATGATAGAGATTGGGAAGAGGCGTATAAAGAGACGGTTGAACATGTCTTAAATGTCGCAAGAGATTCTGGAGTGGATGGGATAGGGATTATGCCCAATACTAAACCTTCTATCTTTACTGAAGAACTTGCTGTTGCAAGATATAATCTGGCAAAGGCTGCAAATATTCCTGAGGTTGCTTATTTTATTTGGATGGGTGTGACAAAAGATCCTGAGCAAATAAAGAGAGGTATACAGGCTTACAGAAGACTTCCTTTTGTTTTAGGATTTAAAATGTATGGGGGGAATTCAACTAATCAACTAGGAATAGTGGATGTCAGAGATCATTTTAATGTTTTCAATACTTTTTCAAACGAAGGATATGATGGGTCTTTATTGATACATCCAGAAAAAGAAGCAAGAATGAAGCCAGAGATTTGGGATCCAAGAAATCCAATAACTCATGCTTTTGCAAGGCCAGCTATTGCTGAAACAGAATCAATAAGAGATATGCTTGGTTTTGCTTATCTTACAGGATTTAAGGGAAAATTGCATTTTGTTCATGTTTCTACACATGAGGGTGTTGAATATATTAACCTTGCAAAAAAAAGAGGGTTAGATGTTTCTGCAGGAGTATGTCCACATCATCTTTTACTTCCTTATACGGAGATGCTTGGAATTCAAGGTCTAGAAAAAAAGATGAATCCTCCCCTTAGGGCTCCAGGTGAACCTGAGTTGCTATTGGAAGATTTAAGGGAAGGCAGAATTGATTTTCTTGAAACAGATCATGCGCCACATACAAGAAAGGATAAGTACGAGGCTTGTGCTTCTGGTGTTAATGCTTTAGCTTGGTGGCCTTTATTTGAGGAATTTTTCAGAAGAAGAGGATTTACAGAAAAAAGAATAGAAGAGATAACTTTTAGCGCTGCTGTGGAAAGATTTGGAGCGGACGTTATCAGGAAGAGAAAGCCCATTAAGGACAGAAGAGGAGATTATGAAATTAATCCTTGGAGAAAACTTGAAGAAGAGCTAGGGATGGTAAATAAGTTATAATATGAAATTATTAAGAAAAGCTGTTGAGGTAGGGTATCAATTAAGAAGAGACGGTATATTTGAAAGAACTAAAGAAAATGTTAAATTG
>Ga0066639_10001443_pt1 | contig 21184 bp, 17 predicted proteins | sample CryGeyCG2114_010_2_FD_59504 | JGI IMG/M metagenome (GOLD analysis project Ga0066639, IMG submission 59504) | Groundwater microbial communities from aquifer - Crystal Geyser CG10_big_fil_rev_8/21/14_0.10 | ecosystem: Environmental > Aquatic > Deep subsurface > Groundwater | place: USA: Utah...
AGAGTTAAAGGAAATCTCCGCCTGCATACCAACCTGCCTTGCCGCCTCGACATTACTTTGCAAGTCATCGATGAAAATGACCTCATAGGGTTTTTTGTCAGCTTGCGCGCAGGCGGTGAGAAAAATTTCAGGGTCCGGTTTGCGCAAATGCATTTGATGGCTATAAAAAGTATTTTTAAAAAAGGAAAAGATTGCTAATTGTTCAAAATATTCTTGATGAATGGCATTGGTGTTAGATAAGCAGTAGAGTTCAATGCTCTTAGGTAGGCTGCGTAAAATAGGATCAAGTCCAGGCAGGACGAAGTCAATGACACTATTCCATCCTTGCTGCATTTTGGTAAATGAGAGATTAGTCGTCAGATATGAATTCAATGCCAGGTGAAATTCTTGCGGCATGAGCTTTCCCATTTCAAACTGGCAGTGAAAATCAGCGGTACCCAATCCTTTTAGTCTCTCAATTTGTGGCGGCTCCAATTTCCATATTTGTGTTGCTCTTTGCCAATTAAGTTTGATGACAACTCCTCCAATATCGAGGAAGATTGCCTTAATTTTTTTGTCATTTTCTAGCTCCATAGCGGTCCTGGAAAAAAATTGAACCCAATTTATCGCAATCAAAATTGAATCAATTCTCAGTTTAGTTAGGTGGAGGAAGTTTGTCTAAAGGGGAAGTGGAAAATCAAATTTTGCCCCGCACAGCATTTGCGTACTGGAAGCAATATATCTGTCAATATTGGTGGGTCTATTTTGTTGGTACGGTGACGGTGCTTTTTACCAACTTGATGCAAGTACTATCGACTCGTTCGGTGGGTTGGATTGTCGATTACTTCACAGATACTCTAAATAAAGAATACTTTGTTGGTGCACTCAAAAACTTCAGTTCGGGACAAACATTTGTCTTAGTTTTCAGTATTTTTATAGGCGCACGTATATTTTTGGCGGTCGGACGCTATGGCTGGCGCATAACTATGGCGCGGCAGACTCACATTGCGGCCAACCGTTTGCGTTTGCTGCTTTGGAAGCATGTGCGCTTTTTACCCAAGAGTGCCCTCGATAGCACTTATACCCGTGGTCATTTGATGAATGCCGCCAATAGTGATGTCAGTACGGCCATGAGTATTTTTGGCTTCGTTTTGGTGGGATTGGTAGATATTATTTTTTTAGGCATTATCACTATGGTGGCGATGATGTTTATCGATGTCTCGCTTTCTATTTATTGTCTCCTGGCGATGATTTATCTACCCTTTATCGTGAAGAGGCTGGCGGATAAGGAAGGGAAGCAATACAACATTGCACAGGATGAACTGAGTGAGCTGGATGATTTATCCTCTCAATACATCTCAACCATGCGTTTACAGAAGTTGACCCAGACTGGGCAAGTTTGGTTACAAAGGCTTTATGCCAGGGCCGAAAAATATCGTTCTGAGCGCTTTAAGGCCCACGCCATTTCTCTCTCTTTTATGCCATCCATGGGTAGTGCCGCTTTCTTGTCACTCGCCGTTCTTTACATTTTGGGTACTCGGGCGGTGATTCAGCATGAAATCTCTATTGGAGATTTTATTGCTCTGCTTGGGCTTGTCTCGCTTTTACAGGACCCCTTGATGGGCCTGGGTTTTGTGGTCAGTGATTGGAAAAGAGGTATGAATTCCTTGGCACGCTTACTGGAAATTTATCATGCACCTTTAGACCAATCCTTACTCACAAGTGAGGGTGGGACAGATGAATTACCTGGCGACAAACAGGTGATGGATTCTCCGCTTCCAGTCCTAGATTGTCAGTCGCTGAGCGTACAATTTAGTCTGACTTCTAAACTTCTCTTTGAACCACTTTCTCTCTCGCTTAAAGCAGGTGAGAGATTGGGAGTGATGGGCGCTGTTGGCACTGGCAAGTCAACTTTGGTAAATATTCTGTCAGGTCTTAATCGACAGCATCATGGCCAAGTTCTTTTTCATGGCCAAGCTTTTTCTCACTACCAGCATCCCATTTTGCGAAAAAAAATTGGCGTGGTGGCGCAGAAACCTTTTCTTTTTGCTTCTAGCATTCGCGATAATCTATGTCTTGATTCAACTTTTAGTGACGATGAATTGTGGCATTTTTTAGAGCTGGCACAAATTCATGAGGACATTAATAAATTTCCGCTCAAGCTGGATACCTCTCTGGGCGAGTGGGGAATAAATCTTTCGGGTGGACAAAAACAAAGATTAACTTTGGCAAGAACCCTGGCACGCATGCCCGAGCTACTTTTTTTAGATGATTGTATTAGCGCTGTCGATACTATTACTGAAGAACGTATTTTAAGAAATCTTGATCGCGAGCTTAAGCACTCTACCTTGGTGTGGGTGGCGCATCGTGAATCAACCCTCAAGTATTGCCACAATGTGATTTCATTAGACAAGGGGAGTGAGTAGACATGCACACTACCAACGACTACATTCTGGCAGATGAACAGGACAGTAAACGTGGCAGACGCTATCAATTATCTGATTTTCGTTCCTTTTTATTTATTTATAAATATTCTAAAGGTCAACGCAAGGGACTAGTATTTTCTCTTGCTGTTTTATTTTTTGCCTCAATGATTGGCGTGCTTGGCGCCTACCTTACGGGAGAATTGGCAGGCAAGTATCTTATAAATCACGATTATTCTAAAATTATCCAATGTATAAGTATGATTCTTTTGGCCGAGCTTGTTGCCATTTTTGCACAATGGTTTGGCCGCTATCAATTGACCTTTTATTCTAGTAATGTGCTCTATCAGGTTAGACAGGGCCTGCTTGATTATATTCAGGAACTGCCCATGGGGTTTTACGATCGACAACCTCAAGGGCGCATTGTCACCCGCATTACTCATGATGTAGAGAATCTAGAAGAATTTTTTACCAACTCATTGGGGCGAATTATTAATGCTGCATTTATTGGAGTTTCTGCTTCCCTTGCCATGCTGATTTCTTCACCCTTAATTGCACTTGCTATTATTTTTTCGATCATTCCAAGCTTTATCTTTATTTCCGCGACACGCCATTATATCCGCAGCCTAAATCGCGATATGAGTCGCCACTCTAGTGTGATTAATTCCAAATTGAGCGAATTTATTTCTGGTATAGACGTGATTCGTTCTTTGGGATTAGAAAATTGGAGTCAACGGGAGTATGGCACTGCTGTCAACAATCAGTTGGCCACCATGATGACGGCCAATAGATACTATGCCATCACAAGACCTTTTGTTGCCTTCTTGTGTGGTATGCCACTTGTGATTCTAGTATTGATTGGCGGATACCAACATTTATATGGCATTTTAAATATCGCTTTATTTGTCGCCTTTGTACGTTATTGTGAGAAATTCATAGGTCCAGTCCAGGTTTTGGCATGGGAAATTCACGTTATTCAAAAGGCCTTTGCGGCAGCTGAGAGAATTTCGGCTTTTTTGACCCATTCAACCGAAGATAAAATTTTTGCCGAAGATGAAGGCGCTAGCGTACTACAAAAAAATACTGGACGAATTTCTGGAAAAATACAGTTTGAAAATGTTGATATGTCCTATGATGGAAAAGAAAATGTATTACACAGTGTAAATTTCACGATTTCTCCCGGCGATGTTATTGGATTGGTAGGGCGCACTGGCTGCGGCAAAACGACGACAATTTCACTCATTTCACGCCTCTATCCTTTTCAGTCAGGCAATATTCTTGTTGATGATATACCTGTGCAACAATATCAGCGCAATTTCTTGCGCTCCCAAATAGGTCAAATAGGTCAAGACGTGGTTATCTTCAAAGGCAGTGTGCGCGATAATCTAGATTTTGGACAAATCAAAAGCTCGAAAGAAATTTTGCGCGCGGTTGAAATGACCGGGTTGGCAGCAATTTTAAAAAAGAATGACATGACACTTGAAAGTGAAATTTTAGAAGGTGGATCCAATTTAAGCGTTGGAGAAAGGCAACTTCTATCCATCACTCGAATTTTACTTAAAGATCCTGCCATTTTGATCATGGATGAGGCCACCGCCAATATTGATCCTTATTTAGAAAGTATTATTCATCAAGCTGTAAAAAAAATTATGCATGGCCGCACTTGTCTTATTATTGCCCATCGTCTTGATACGTTACGTGATTGTGACACTATCTTTGTTTTTGAAGCGGGACGCTTAGTAGAGCAAGGAAAGCTCAACCATCTTATGCTTCATGGGGAAAAATTCGGTCATTTAATCAAGGCCGGCTCAGAAGGCTCTTTGATGGAGGATGGCAAACTCTAACTTAATTGCAAGCAATTGGCCGAGGCCTTGAAAACAGGGCAAATACCGCGAGTGTTGCTGTTGCGCCGATGTAGACATTCCACTGCCAGGCGCCGGCAATGATGTAGGTATTGATATAAACAGCTATAAGGTTAGCGCCATAACCACTTAGGACAAGAGCAGCGCTATAGTGAACGCGCAAGCATTTATTCCAAAGCAACCTTGCCATGAAAAAGGCCACTAATGCGCCACCACTCCAACTGGCCACTTTAAGACCAAGCTCCAGCAATCCGTTACTTTTAGATGAGAGCAGGGCGATAAAGAGAAGCAAGACTGAAATTAAGAGGCCATCTTGATGCATGTGGCGGCGCAAGTTTAAGAGTTTACGCTTGGTAAAAATGTCATTCCAAAGGCACGAACTGAGGGCATTGATGGTCGAATCCAGTGTACTCATGGTGGCGGCAACTACTCCTGCTAACATGAATCCCTGCATGGGGGCGGGAAAATATGTTGTAATGACGTAAGCAAAGAGGTGATCAGGAGTTATTTCAGGTGGCCAAGCTTTAATGGTGTTACAAGCAAAGAGTAAGGCCCCAATAGAGAGAAATAGAAGTCCTACCGCAATAGAAAAAAATGAAGAATAAAAAATCGCGCGCTGGCCGGTTTTAATAGTTTTTGTCGCCATGATTCTTTGGGTAAAATCCTGATCAACCCCATGTGTCGCCATATCAAATAAAATGCCACCAAAAATGCCGATAAAAAGAGAATATGGGTGATTGATGTCCCACACCGCAGTTTTTCCGTGGGTGTTGGCAATCGTCCATAAATGGCCCCAGCCAGTATTAACGATTTGTGGAATATAATAATGGGCAAAGAGACCTCCAGCGATAAAAATTAATGCCTGTAGTAAGTCAGTGCGTACCACTGCTTTGAGCCCGCCGATTGAGGTATAAATTAAAGTTAGAAATAAGATCAAGGTAATGGCGGTAAATATGTGCAAGTGAAAAAATTGCGCGACCAAAATGGAACCAGAATAAAGTCGTACGCCGACAGCTAGAATCTTGCTTATCATATATATAAGTGTCGTGATTTTTTGAGCTGCTAAGGTTCCAGGATTTCCTTTAACATTTGTAATGATACTATAGACCGTCAGACCTTTAGCGTAGACTTGTGGTAGAAAGTACTTGGCGATAACCCAGCGGCCCAAAATAGCGCCGATATAGATTTGAACAAAGCTAAAATCTTTAGCGTAGGCAAAAGCAGGAATTCCCAAAAAAGTTAGGGCGGAAACTTCAGTCGCAATGATCGATCCCAGGGATTCCCAAAAGGTCAGGGAGCGAGAGGCGAGATATTGTCCCTCGATAATATCTTGTTCATGCCCCACTTCTTGAATTTCAACTCTTTTGGACAGGAAGGCGATAACAAAGATTGCTACTAGATAAATAATAATAATCGTGTACGCCATGCCCTTACCTGCTTGTTAGAAAAAACATTCTAGCCAATTTAAGCGCAATGGAAAAGAGTTAATTGTTCTTCTTGAGATCTTCGACATGACCTTTCAGCAGCCAAGTTTTTTGAATTGCTTTGAGAGTAATCGTGGCCTCTTTAAGCGTCGAAAGAACATCTTTAGCGAAGTTGGGATTTTTAGATAACTCCAATGTCAGTGAATTAAGGTTGCCTAACAAGCTCTCTACTAGTTCTTCGCGCTTAGCAATAGGGGAGATAATTTTATTGGTATTCTCTAGAGTTTTACCTAGTAAACGGTTATCAATGACCTGCGCCTTAGTACTTTTTACTACCTCGACAAAGACCAGCAGTTCTTTGCTCAAAATAGAAATATTCTCTAAGGCCGGTTTAATTAAACTATAGGTGTCGGCCAAATCCTTGGGTTTTACCTTATTGGATAATTCGATAAAGGCCTCATTCCACTTTTCCAGACCGAGAATGGTTTTATCGAAGCGATTCATCATATTTCCAAGATTTTTGCCCGAGATGAGATCGGGGATATCAGTCGATTCAACACCTATAAGTTCTCCTTTGGGAGCAATGATTTCACCTTCGCGCGGACCAGGCATAACTTCAATTCTTTTTTCCCCTATGACAAATGCTCGGTGTAGTCGTGCCAATGAACCGTGGCGAATTTTATCCGCTAGGGATGTCTTTACTGAAAAGACAGTTTTAATTTTATTGTCATCATTGATGTTGAGTGATTTAACCTCGCCCACGCGTAGACCTGATAGCGTGACCAAACTGCCCTCTTGTAGGCCGTCGGCATCTTGAAAAATGGCATAATACTCATTTTTTTGTTCAAACCATAAGTTGCGCTTGCCAATAATTACGATGGCCAAAATAAAAAAACCAAAGGTCGCGATAATCGCCAGTAAGGCCTTTTTTTCCATGCTTCCTATTTTCACTTTGGGCAATCTCCTTGAGGGGTCAGAGTATTCTTATCTTGATAATGCATTCGCTGTTTCAGGTAGGACGCTATATCGTCTTGCAAAATTCCAGTTTTTTCATCCAAAACAAAATTAGCAAAGCGGGTGATGATAGCGGCGGAGGGAGAGGTAAAGATTAAACTCACTTTTTGTGCCAGCCGCGCCTCTATCCAGCGCTCAAGAATGTCTTGTAACTCCCAATTTAAAAATGTGGCAGGTGATTCCAGTAACAAGACACTGGGATTGAGCATTAAAGCACGCGCCAAAAGGGTGCGTTTACGAATTGATTCATCTACAAAATCAGGTCGCATACTTAAAAATTGCTGATCTACCTCAAGCTCGGCCAAAAATTTCTTAGCATTTTCAACTGGGTTTGCCGCCGAATGATAGGAGGCAGGCAAGCACACATTATCTAGTATTGTTAAATTGGATAATAAACCTTTTTCTCGCGACGCAAATCCAAAGTATGGTCGCCATTTTTGCAATACTTCGTTGTGATGAAGCAGGTGTAAGTTGGCATGAGGAATTTCCACACTGCTGTCGCGGCCGATATCACCCATTCCGAGTATTAGTCTAAAGAGACAGGCCCCCAGCGACTCGTTGGTGATGGCCAAAACTTGGCCTTGGTATAAATCAAGATTGATCTCTTGTTCGATGGTGTGGTGATTTATGCTACCGGTTAGATTTTTGATCGACAGGGCCATGCTGTTCATACTGATACCCCAATTAATAAATAAAATACCAGGCTCAAAAATAGCTGCAGGCCTAAAGAGGCAAAAAGACATTCTACGACAGCGCGGTTGGTGACAATGGGAACTTCAAATGGGGCGCGGTTTAAGGACAGTCCAATTTTGCTGGCCAAGCGAAATACCACCAATCCAATGGTTGCTGTTTTTGTTAAAAAGAAGACAATGTCGAGCGGTTCTAGCTCGGTGGCAAATTGAGAAATGAGTTCGGAGAATGGGTAGTGACCAAAAAAATTTGCTCCAGTCCATGCTCCCAGCAGACCTATGAGTACAAAATAGATCCCCATACAGACAATGGAAACGGTACCGGCCAAAATGCGTGGGCCTAGAATGTATTGTCTAAAATCGATTCCCATGGCCTCTAATGCTTCAACTTCACCTTGAACCTTCATGGTGGCAAGCTCGCTGGCACAGGCGGTGGCCGAGCGAGTGATGAGAACCAGGCCGGAGAGAAAAGGCGCCAATTCACGAAATAAGATAACAATTAGAAAGTGGCCCAGTTTACTGCTGCCTCCCATGAGCGAAAGTCCCAGCTTAACCTGGGCCGCCACCATCAGGCCGGCAAATAGGGCCATGATGGAGAGTAAAGGCATGGCCTGAAAGTAAGTAAAATAAACCTGCTTAAGGAAGACGCGGAAAAACTCTTCCCGTTGACCACGATCTTTGGGCAAAAATGTGAAGCGCTCGAAGGCAGCGACTTTCATATATTAATTTCCATAATTTCCCTATTTTAGGTGTGCTTTGCGCCCAGCTCTAGTAGGAAGGAATGGTCTCTATGGTTCTGGTGAATATAAATCCTGGTCAAAACTTACAAAGTCTTACAGTTGTCAAATAAATAAAAGTCATTGCTTTTACTGGCTTTACATTCTTTCAAAGACGATTAAACTGCACGGATATTTATGCTATAGCAGATCGAACAGTTATTTAGTCTAAAGTTCGAAGTCAGTTGGGAGGAAAGATGAAAAAAATGGCAGTAATAGGTACTCTTTCAGTGCTTGTCTTAGGCATGATGATTGGCTGTTCCAAACAGTCTCAAGTCAGCAGCAATTTAATCACCGCAGGTAAGCTTTTTAGCAATCGACCAGTCGATCAAAAGCGCTTTATTGCTGTTTTAAGACTTCACTCTCCCGCCCTTTTAACTAATGCCACGCGAGTTAATGGCAAGACGGTCATTGATCAAGAACTTAAATCTCAGATATTGAATGAGCAGGCGCGAGTAGAACATGAACTGGCAACGCTTGATGCAAATATTAAAGTTCTTTACCGTTACCACTATGTTCTCAATGCACTAGCGGTGGTGGTCCCAACTGAGCTAGAAGAAAAACTTAAGCAGATGACAGGCGTCAGTGTGGTAGAGCGCGCTGGTAGTTTTGGTCGCCCGATAGTTAAAAAAGAGGCGTTGAAGTTGAGTGAGCATGGGTCAGAAAAAAATAATAAATCCTTTGGTAATCAGACATCGAGTGCTTTTATTGGAGCTCTCAAGGCACACGAATTGGGATTTACAGGCAAGGGAACTCGCATTGGTGTGATTGACACAGGAATTGATTATACTCACGCCATGTTTGGCGGGCCTGGAACCAAAGAGGCCTACCAGTCAGTTGATCCGGCCAAGGCCACAGATTTGTTTCCAAGTGCTAAAGTTGTTGGCGGAATTGATTTAGTTGGTACCGAATATAATGGGGCCTCTTCCGACGATGCCCATCAAATACCAGTTCCTGACGCCAATCCTTTGGACGAGGGTGAACACGGTAGCCATGTGGCCGGAACAATTGCCGGCGTTGGCGATGGTGAGGAAACCTATACAGGTGTTGCTCCTGATGCATCATTGTACGCCATCAAAGTTTTTGGCGCTGAAGGTTCAACTGGTGACGCTGTGGTTATTGCTGGTTTGGAATATGCTGCCGATCCCAACCAAGATTTTAATTTGGATGATCAGCTCGACGTGGTTAATCTTTCACTCGGTAGCTCATACGGAAAGCCACATTTGTTATATTCAGAAGCGGTTAAAAATTTAGTTCAAGGTGGGACTTTGGTGGTCGCTTCGGCAGGAAATTCCGGCCATTCTCCATTCATTGTCGGTTCTCCTTCAACTACTAATGAGGCCCTTTCAGTTGCCGCCTCCATTGATAACATGGATCACAATTGGAAGTTTGATGCCGTCATGTTTAGCACTAGTGCCAACCCTAAACTTGTGGTGGATAGAGTCGAGGCAGGATTTACCACTCCCATTGCGGATCTTCAGCAGATGAAAGGGGATGTGGTTTATGTTGGTAATTTGGCGGCGGATTTATCTGATGCCGATAGCGCCAAGCTTATGGGAAAGGTAGCTCTAATAGATCGCGGAGAAGTTAGTTTTGTCGAGAAATTCACGCGCGCTCAAAAATATGGCGCGATTGCAGCAGTTGTTGCCAACAATTCTCCGGGTCGTGCTTTTAATATGGGTGGCACAGGTAAGATTGATATCCCTGGAGTGATGGTCAGTTTTGAAGTTGGAAATCTTATTAAGGACGAGCTTAAAAAAGGCGTGGTTACGGTTGATTTAAAATCAGGCGAGAAAGTTGAAAGACCAGAGCTGATTGACACCCTGACCGATTTTACATCTCAAGGGCCGCGCAGTGAAGATGGTGGCTTTAAACCAGAAATTGCTGCTCCTGGAAATGATATTGTTTCCGCTGCCATGGGAGAGGGGCGACTGGGAAGAAAGATGAGCGGTACGAGTATGGCGTCTCCCCACATGGCAGGAGCTATGGCGCTGATCAAGCAGGCCTTTCCTACGCTTTCAGCGCTTGAACTGAAGGCCTTGGCCATGAATAATACAAAGAGTTTGAAAGATGATAAGGGCCATACCTATTTGCTGTCTTTACAGGGTGCTGGCAGAGTTGATCTAGAGAAAGCTCTCAAGGCGCAATATTTAGTTTCACCTGCCGCATTGTCCTTAGGAGTTATCCAAGTTGGTAATAAGAAGGCCGTGGCCAAGCGAGTGACGGTTAAAAATATGGCCCAAACAAAGGAAAAATTTTCTTTTGAGTTTAGGCCAGATACTGGGCTCTCTTTACTCCAACCACCAGAGGCATTTGAGCTAGAGGCCGGTGCCAGCAAGCAGGTCTTATTGTTATTTGAATTGGATGGTTCACTTCTGGGTGAGTCAGCTTTGGAAGGCAAGGAACTGGATGCCATAGTTCTGGTTAAAAGTGCTAGAGGCCAAAGCCTGGCCTTGCCTATCATGGCAATGGAAATGGGAGTCAGCTCTCTTTCAGTCCAAAATTTTGATATATTCGCTACTGGCCCCCACGACGCTGCTGGCAGCGTTGCCCGTTTGACGCTTAAAAATAACTCTAACCATACCGGCCCTGCTTACATCTTTCAGGCCCTCGGCCATGATGCACCTAAAGTTGTTTCTCCCGAAGAGCGTCTTTTTAGAAGCACTTCTTGCGATTTGCGCTCTGTTGGATATCGCGTTTTCACTAAGGGCGATGAGGATGTGCTGCAAATTGCCATCAAACTTTATACTCCTGTCACCAGATGGCAGGGCTGCGAAATTTCGGTACTTATTGACAGTGACCACGATGGTGTTGCCGAGCAAGAGATTGGCGGTATTTTGAGTCAAAATCTTCCAGGACTTGAAGGCGTCGAATACACTACCGTATTGCTAGACGCGAAGAAGGCCAGACAGATTCGCACGGAATTTGAAGCGGCTACGGTTCGTGGAGAAGAAGCGAAGGAAGATTACTCTCAGGCCGTCTTGGCACTTGGGCCAATGAAAGCATTTAATTTTTCCGGAGTGGCAATTTTAGAAATGAATACCACTGCTCTGTCTAAAGATGAGAAAGGAGAAATTGCGGTTAAGGTTGCGGTTTCACATGAAGATCGTTCAAGTGTTGAGGCCGACGATTTCTTACAAAACGATAAGAAATTTTTCGAAATCAATCTTGATCCCAAGGCCATGCAGTTTGGCGATTTGCCTGAGACAGTAGAGTTAAAGGCGAATGAGCAAAAAGAGATATTTTTTAATGTCGGACCCCAATTGGAAAGGCCACTGGTCTTTTTTCCTTACAACCGTTGGTCGTTAGTCAATACAATCAGTGACGATCAGATGGAAGTGCCGGCACCCAATTTTCTATACCGTGATTAAGTGGTAAAAATTTTAGTTTTGTTAATTAAAGCGCGGATTACTCCGCGCTTTTTTTATTACTGGCGCTCTTTATACACAAAGGCCTTCTCACGGATGGATTTGATCTTGCTGGCACTGGCCTGTCTTTGTATCTGGTGATTTTCTTGATGGGACTTGCGGTACATTTTTAGTATGGCCTGCCCTAGGGCCTTGCCTAGCAAGGGAGGAACGGCATTGCCAATTTGTCGCCATTGAGAGCTGACATTGCCAAAAAAATGAAAATCGCTCGGAAAGCTCTGAATGGCCGCCGCCTCTCTTTGCGTCAAGTAACGATCTTCTTTGGGATGATAGTAACTATGTCTGTGAGTCATAATAGTAGGCGAAGGGCGTTTTTCGTCTAGCCGTTGGTACTTAGTTTGGCGAAAGCGATTTTCAGGTAGGGCATCCCAATCCACTTTAAGTCTCAAATGGCGTGGCAGATAGGCCATTTCATCTTTTCGGTAGCGAATACCGGCACCTTCAGGGATATGTGACAGTCGCTTTTTGTCCATTTGATTTTTAATGGCGGCGCTATCAATGTCATGGTTGTAGACATTTCCTTCACTTGTATGAAGAGATTTTAAGGCGTCCCCAACTGTTATAGGGGCAATCAGCTTGCCATTTTTCATGATATTGTGAGTTGGCACTGGAAATTCAATTTTACAGCTCAGGCGGCTACCTAAGATAATGGTCCTGCGACGCTTTTCTGGCACGCCATAATTTTCCGAGGACATGACCTGTACATCCAGGTGGTAGCCTAGGTTTTGAAATTGGCGAAAAATGTCCTTGAGTGTTTTTTCATTTTTTTTGGCCAAAAGACCCGTGACATTTTCAATCAGTACGAACTCCGGGGCGGCAATTTTGACGATTCTAACGAATTGCATAAATAAGGAATTGCGTTTGTCTTTGGGATCACCTAGGCCAACAGTACTGAATCCTTGACATGGAGGGCCACCGGCCACCAGGTGTATTTTCTGGCCTTGGGTTAGAGTGCTTAGTTTATCACTGCTGAGGTTACTGATATCATCGCTGAAGATGTTGGCGTATTTATGGTTGGCAGAAAACGTTTGCATGGCACGTGAATCGACATCTACACCGAGTAGACAGCGCATGCCAGTCATTTCCAGACCACAGGAGAGTCCACCTGCACCTGAAAAAACATCGATAAAGTTTAGCTTTGCTTTGGCCATGATTTACGCTCGCTCTTTAAGTTAAACAGATTAAATCAGTTTTATTATCTTTTTTTGTAGCTGCTAATGTCAATTATTAATAGGAGAGATTTTTTTAGGCCGCGCGCTTAGTTCCTGGTATGGCAATATGCTCAAATTCACTTTCTAGATCTTGGCCTGAAATCAGTGTCAAATCAGTTTGTCGCAGTCCACTTAGCAAAGAGACGGTTTGAAAAGTCTCACCTGGCCTTTTGATCACAAGCGTACCGGCCATGGCGGAAAGATCCACTTCTTTCGCAGTATGCACAAAGATTTTTGTCTCATGATTTTGCGACTTAATTTGTAGTGCCACCAAGAATGCTTCCCACACCTGGCGGTCAACATGCATTTCTGGTAAATCCAAAAAAAGATAATCGGATTTGCGCAAAAGTCCCTTAAATAGCGCTGTTAACTTGCGTGCCGAAGGCCCGATTTCTTCCGGCATCTGATCCAGCATGGGAAGGCGTTCATATAAGTCTTGTAAAAATTTATTACTGCTTTCGCCTAGTAATTGGTCTAAATCAAGATGCTTGTTTGCTATTTGGTCATTACTAAGCGAAAGGTCTAAGCACAAGTTTTCTCTTAAACTCAAGTCCTTAATCATGAAGGCATCGGCCTCTACAAAGTCAAAGCGGTAGGGACGTTTGATTTTACAAAAACTAAGATAATTTATGAATTCTCTAAGCTGGCATGCGCTATGCTTACTTGATTGGTGATCTGATAGAACTTTAAAGAGGGAAATTTCTTTAGCAAAAATGTTGGTTTTCATTGCAAAGCTCATCGGTCAAAGGGCCTAATTTATTAATTTTTTTGACCTCAAGTTTTCTTTGAGCGGCCACTTCTTCCTGCTATAATAAAAAGTATTATCAATCGCGTGAGGTATATGATGGAGAGTGGACAGAAGAAGACTATCCTTGTCGGACTTACAGGAAGGGCCGATTCCACTGTCACGGCCTATCTTTTAAAAAAACAAGGTCACAATGTCATTGGCGTTAGCCTAAGTAACTTTGATAAAGATGATGAGAATTACAAACGCCCGCGCAAACTCTATAATCCCACGTCTTACGATTCGGAGAATAAACCCGACAGCTTTGGTTTTGTCGAGAAGCTTATTCCCAACTGTCACTTGCCCGATCTCAAACAGGTTAAATCTCTATGTGAGTTTTTGGAGATTCCTTTTTATGCTGTTAATGCCACTTCAGAATACCGGGAAAAAGTTCTCGGCCGGGTTCTTTCATCCGGCATTTCTGGCGAAAATTTTTTCCCCTGTCTGGCCTGCCACAGTATGATGATCGAAATTCTGGCACAAAAACTAACTGGCCTTAAGGCCGATTTTGTAGCCACGGGACACTACGCCAAATTGCAATTTTCTCCCCATCGTCAAAGTTATATTGTCAGTTCTTCGCCAGATCAAAAATTTGATCAAGGGCATTTATTGGGCCGTCTTTCCCAGGCCACTTTATCAAAATTAATTTTACCATTGGGAGATATGCGTCGCGAGGAAGTGCTCAAGATTGCCAAATCCCTAGGGACAAAACTAGCAAAATCTCCGGATGAGCGTAGCTGTTTTAACGATTCTTCTGCCGTCTCTAATCTGGTCGAGAGGATGACTTCGGCAACTTTGCGTAAGGCGGGACAAATTTTGAAGTATAGCGATGATATGATTTTGTCCGACCACAATGGCCTGCATCTATTTAAAATTGGTGAGAGTTATCAAACGGGTAAAGGTCAAGGTTCTTCCAATGAGTCACTAGTCAAAGTTATCAAGAAAAATTTTAATTCTGGCACCATCTATGTCGCTGACACTGATCAGCTTAGATACAAACAGGCCATGGTTTCAAATTATTTTAACTATGCCCATTTCGACACCTCGCGACCTGTTCATGGAGCTGTTCGCTTGGGGGCGGAAGAGATAAAGCGTCCAGCAACTTTCTTTTTCAAAAACAACGGGAATATTGAAGTCAGCTTTGACGAAGAGTGTGAAGGTTATTTGGCGCAGGGGACTTCTATCGCTTTTTATAAAGATACAGGTTCAGAGTCGCAAAAAATTCTGGGAGTAGGTGAAATAGTGGATGTTCCACAATTTAATAAGATTTACCATACAAAGGAAGAAGATAAGGATGTTCAACGCTACAATTATGAAATTAAAAATGCACAAAAAATTCGCTTTTAGTTTGATCCTCTTACTTTTATCTCCCAATGTAATGAGCTTTGCCTTAAAGGCAAATCAGCAGGTTCCTTCGACCTATTCCCAAGTACAAAGATTAATCGCCAAGATACCGCGCAAGGAAGTGGTGGCGACTCTTCAGGCCTTTCTTTTAAATTCTCATCCCGGCCGAAGAGTGGGTAGCAAAGGTCATCAAAAGGCGCAGGAATATTTGTTGCAGACGATTAAGAGTATCGATTCTGAGGCGAAAGGCATTTTGACCGTCGACTCCTTTACTCCTGACCTTGACTACGCAAAAAAAGTTTATCAAGCAGATTTTGATGACCAGATTAAAGGCAAGCTTCGGCCTCAAGATGCCAATTACCAGCATTGGCTTAAGTTTACTCAAAGCACTTTACTTTATTTAGACAGTATAAAAATGATTCAAGGGAAAAATATAATTTGGGAGAAGAAAGGTAAGATTGATCCAGGCAGCGTGCTTATTTTTGGCGCTCACTATGATAGTTTGGTCCACGATCCTAAAACACGCATGGTGAGACCTGATCTTAAATCTCTGGGCGCCGATGATAACGGCACTGGCGTCGCCATGGGACTCAATTTAATAAAAATATTTTCAGAAATGGATCTACCTAAGACTGTTCAGGTGGTGTTTTTTGATTTTGGACAAACACTCTCACTTGGTTCCAAGGCCTATATTGCCAAATATAAGGACGAGCTAAAAAAGGCCAAATCTCTGGCGTATATTGACATGCTGATGCTGGGTCACGATAGCAAGGACAAAGACAGCGAAAAGCGTTTTGGCAACTTTAAGGCCTATCTGGGTGATGGCAGTGGCACGCGCCAGACAAACGAAGGCAAATTTGCCAAACGTTTTTTACAGGCAGGAGAAAAAACCAGTCAAGGTCTCTCCTTTGAAATCATGCCTAATGCCTTTAACTCTTCCAACCATATTTACTTCTGGCAGCAGGACATTCCCGCCATGGTTCTGAGTCAAAACTGGGAGACAGACCTCAATCCTCGATACCATACGCCCGATGATTTCGCTGAAACTCTCAATACTCAGACCTATTACAAGGCCTTCCAATTTATTGCCGGCGCCGCCGTTTCACTCAGTTATGACATCGTGAGGTAATCTTGCTTACTCGAGAGCTTTTTGCTATAGCCATTAGGCTTAGAAAGAGGAAAGTTCATGAGTTATCTTAATTATTTACCCGACCTACAAAGTGGCCCGCGCACCATTGTGGTGGGCATGAGTGGAGGCGTGGACTCCTCTGTTGCCGCCTTGCTTTTAAAGCAGCAAGGGCACAACGTCATAGGCCTTTTTATGAAAAATTGGCAAGACATGCCAGGCCCGCAAAGTGAGGAAGAAGGGCGCAAGGGTTGTAATGCCGAAGAGGATTTTGAAGATGTGGCGCGGGTGTGCGACAAGATCGGCATCCCTTATTATTCCATCGAGTTTGTGAAAGAATATTGGGACAATGTCTTCTCTGATTTTCTAAAAGAAATTGAGATGGGGTTAACTCCCAATCCAGATATTTTATGCAACCGTGAAATCAAATTTAAATCTTTCTACCAAAAAGCGCGTGAGCTGGGGGCGGAGTTTGTGGCGACGGGGCATTATTGCCAGCATTTTGCTCAAGGCGAATCTCATTCCCTGGGCAAAGGTCTGGACGCTGGCAAAGATCAAACCTATTTTCTCTATACCATGCAAGCAGAGATCCTAAAGAATGTGCTTTTTCCCATTGGACACTTGCAAAAATCCAAAGTGCGAGATCTGGCGCGCGAGTATGGGCTTGCCACCAGTGATAAAAAAGATTCCACCGGCATTTGCTTTATCGGCGAGCGAAAATTCAACTCCTTCCTGTCGACTTATCTGGCGCCAAAAGAGGGGGAGTTTCACAATCTAAAAGGCGAGTGCGTCGGCACCCACCATGGCCAGCAGTTCTTCACTATTGGCCAGCGCAAGGGCCTAGGCCTGGGCGGTCAGGGAGCGGCGTGGTTTGTGCTGGAAAAGATACCAGAGAAAAATATAGTGATCGTAGAGCGGGGAGAAGAGCATCCGGCCCTCTTTACTCATAGCTTGCAGGCACGCCAGGCCTCCTGGGTTAGCGGGCGGGCACCTGAAAGCTTCCCCTTCGCCTGTCGCGCTAAAATTCGCTATCGTCAGCAAGACCAGGAGTGCATTATTCAAGGCGTGCATGAGGGCATTTTGAGCGTCTCATTCCCACAAGCGCAGCGGGCAGTGACTCTGGGGCAATCCGTTGTCTTTTATCAAGATTCAATCTGTCTGGGCGGCGCCTTTATTTCACAGCGAGGCCCATCTCTTTATGATCTCACTCGTAAGGATTAGTTTTTTCCGGTTTTTTTAGGCGGGGAGAATAGGCGTGGCACTCTTCACCTGAAGTGCTTTTGACCAGGTTCGCTGGGTTTTGCGCCGACTTCATCTTAAAAAACTTGCAGCCGTGAGGAGCATAGGGATCGTAGGTGACATGGTAGTGAATGCACCTAACACAATAGATTCTATGGTCTTTTGCCTGTGCCATAAAAGACACCTCCTGTTCCATTGTAACAAAGTTAGGCATTTTTGGCATGTTTTGGGAAAAAACTGACTATTTGTTGGACGGCCGCTTCGCCCAGGTAACGTAAAAAATTTACACTGGGCCTTCAACTTGGTGGAAATACTGGCAATATACAGGGGTTCAACATGCATTTGTCTGGCATGTTAACTGCAATAGAAATTGCATGGGTGTGGGGAAAAAAGGCAAAGAGAGTTGTGGTGTCCGGTAGCCAGGAGAACGACGTTGAGAGAAGACTGCAGACCAATTGAGAAGAATGTTCTTGAGATGTTTCCCGCCTCAAAAAATTTTGAAGAGCGAAGATCCAGTCTAAGCGAATTGATGACCCAGGAGATTCAATTTGAAAGCGTCAGCATCGCTCAGGGTGAAACCCAAGAGAGCATTATCAGTAACGAATTAGATTTCGTAGATTACTTTGAAAATCAAATCAAAAACCTAAGAGAAGTTACTATGCGCGTCAAGTATTATATGGATGAGATTGATCAATTAGGTCCCCGTAGATAAGAGCTTTCCAGTTTCAAGTTGCCAATTTTTAAAAAAAACTATAACTTTCCTCTTCAACGATATTCAGTGCCCAGGTGGCGAAATGGTAGACGCACTACCTTGAGGTGGTAGCGCTGAGAGGCATGCTGGTTCAAGTCCAGTCCTGGGCACCATTAAAATAATCTATTAATATTTAATATCCTTTTTTATAGCTTATCGGTATAACGTCTCGAATTTACAGTGTTTGCATCTATGGATATGTGGCCCGTTAAACGATAATTTATCCTTGGTGCAATCAGATCGCAAATGGTGCATTTGGTGCATTACTGCTTGACTGGTGCAATATGTGCATTTATACTTTAACTAAGTTTACTGAACCCCAACAACTGATAGTAGCATGTACAAAGAAAAATTTGATATTAGAGAATCTAAGACCATTGAGATAAAAGAAACAATACCGGGGAAGAGTCAGCTCATAAAGACCTGTGTCGCATTCGCCAATGGTTCCGGTGGAGAGATCATAATAGGAGTTGAAGATTCTTCTCATAAAATTATTGGTGTTAGTGATCAAGTACGCGATAAAATATTTGAAGATATTGCCAACTCCATAATAGATTCAATTGTTCCGCATTTGATTCCTGAAATTTATGAAAAAAATGTTGATGATAAAAGAATTGTTATTATAAAAATATACCCTGGCAGTAAACCTCCCTATTTTATTGCGAGTGAAGGAAATAAAAAGGGAGTCTATTTAAGAGTTGGTTCGTCTACAAAAAGAGCTACAGAAGATTATATCGAAGATCTGTATAGGCAACAGAAAAAAACATATTTTGATGAAAGTCCAAGCGATTTGCCTTTTAATGATTTAAAGACGGAACTGTTAAATGACGTATATGGAAAAAGTATTTCCACCGAGAAGGCCTTAATTGAAAAGATTGCAGTTCGCAGTACCCAAGATCCAAAGAAGCTTATTGCTACAAATGCGGGAGTACTATTTTTTTATGAAAATCCTGAAAATCATATTCAAGAAGCGCTAGCGATCTGTTCGGAATTTAAAGGAAGTAAAGGAAGAGATATTATTAGGACAATGGAATTAAAAGGCCCCATTCCAGATCTCGTCCATTCCGTACTTCGAGTTGTGTCGTCATGGCTTGAAAGAGATTTGAAAGTATCAAGTTCTGGAAAGATGGAAGGCCGCTATCTGGTACCTATTGCGGCCATAAGAGAGGCAGTGATTAATGCGCTTGTTCATCGAAAATATTTTATCCCTGGTGCCATTAAAATTGCATTATATGATAATCGTTTGGAAATTTTTAGTCCCGGAGAATTGCCAGGACTTCTTTCAATTAAAAATTTAGGAGATGGAACCACTTTTTTACGTAATCCTACTGTTGCTAAAATTGCTCGCAAATTTAAATTAATTGAAAAACTTGGCTCAGGAATAAAATTAATATTTGAATCATGCAAGGAAGCTGGGATACGAAAACCAGAGTTCAATGAAGATGGCGACTTTGTAAAGGTTACTTTTTTCTTTGAACAAGAGCTCGATGACGATTTAACAGACGAAGAGAAGATTATTCAAATGGGTAAAAATTCTAAACAAATTCGGATTAGAGATTTAGTTGAGCATATTGGCTTTTCAAGAAATACTGCAACAAGAAAAATGAATATTTTAGTTGAAAAAAAGATGTTTGATCGAAGAGGGAAAGGAGCTGGCGTTTTTTTTATATACCGAGGTCATGATGAATAAAGAAAAATTTATAAAAATAGAAAAACCAGACAACAGTAAAATGTGTGATCTAGGATACCATGTTGTTAATGGACACTATCGAGTTTGTCAAAGTGGTACTAAAACATGGGTTGATACGCATTTAAGAAAAAATCGTGGCAAAAAAGTAATGTATTTAGAAGAGAACCTTTTATTCCTATACTGGAATAACAAAAATAACTACGAAAAAATAAATGCTGTCAAAGGATTCCCACCATATCACGAACTGGATCCGGTAATTCAATTTTGGTTAGATTACTGGAAAGAGCAAGGCATTAAATTTCCAGAAGGATTAACTCCGCTTCATATTAAAGTACTCATCGCTATTGAGTCTAGTTTCAGTGTAACTGCAAGACCCAAAACTACTTCCGCTGTTGGCCTTATGCAGATATTAAAAGGTGCACGAAATGCATTGAATGGAACTCTGTATATAAAGAGCAACGAAGTTAAGGATTATCATATCTATGTAACAGAGGTACAACTTGAAGATCCTATTGTAAATATTGCAGTCGGAACAAGATGGCTTGCTCACAAGTTTTACTTAATGAGAAATCACAAAGATAAATCTTTAAAAAAGACACTCAAGTTTTATCATTCTAACGATGATGCTGGAGAAAAATATGCTGAAAAGATACTTAAGCTATATGAACAATCGAAATAGCACTATAATTATTATGATCGTCCTTATTGTATCATGGGTCGTAAATGCCTTCGGCTATAGCGAGCCTGTATATTCTGGAATAAAAAAAATCGACGTTTCTAAATATTTATTTTTAGAAATAGAATCATACTTCAAACAGGGATGTGACAGAGAAAATGATCTTTGCTTGCCATCAAATAGATTATTTCTAGTTGCTAAAACAAAAAAAAGTGATTTCTCACATATTATCTCTAAGTGGAATAATTATACATTTGTATACTTTGTAAAAATCTCTAAAGACAAGTATCTCGATGATCTTGATCAAGATGGAAATTTAGAGTTTGCATTATATCCAATGATTGCAGGAAATAATCCCGTAACAGATGCTTATATTTATTCTATCGTTGGCGATAAAATAATCCATTATGGAATGGGGCGTTTTCATTTTGAATGGGGGCCAAACGTTAAGAAGATTGTAAAAGGACAGTGGATAGAACCATATCTATAGTCAGTTCGAGACGACCTCTATGGGGTCAGTACTTTTGCAAAAGTCAAAACGTAAAATCGACACCCTGCTCGATCATCTCCATCACACTGGTTCGATAATCGACCACTAGGGGGCACCATATAAATAATCTATTAATACGCTTTGTTTCATTTTTGAAATAATTAATTTATTTCTTATTCTCTGCAAGAAAAATTATTTATTTTTTGAGATAATCTTCTAATTTTTCGCCTATAAAATGAGAGAACTATGAAAAATTCTTTGGCCGTCTTTGAAAATTA
>Ga0066639_10001444_pt1 | contig 21164 bp, 22 predicted proteins | sample CryGeyCG2114_010_2_FD_59504 | JGI IMG/M metagenome (GOLD analysis project Ga0066639, IMG submission 59504) | Groundwater microbial communities from aquifer - Crystal Geyser CG10_big_fil_rev_8/21/14_0.10 | ecosystem: Environmental > Aquatic > Deep subsurface > Groundwater | place: USA: Utah...
GGTTTTATGTGGGCTTATTATGGGAAATTGGGTTTTTTGGCTGATTTAGCTCTAATAATTTACGGGTTAATTACCCTGGCTTTATACAAATTGATTCCGGTTACTCTGACTCTTCCGGGAATTGCCGGATTTATTCTTTCCATCGGAATGGCGGTTGACTCCAACATCTTAATTTTTGAAAGGATGAAAGAAGAAACCAGAGCAGGATGTCATTGGAAGCGGGCAATGGAATTGGGTTTTGGCCGGGCCTGGGATTCAATCAGAGATGCCAATATTTGCACCTTGATTACTTGTTTTATTCTCTTTAATCCTTTTAACTGGAATTTCCTTAATGTTTCAGGAATGATTAGGGGATTTGCTTTAACTTTAGGTTTAGGAATTTTTATTTCTTTGTTTACTGGCATTGTAGTTACCAGAACATTATTGAGAGTTTTATATCACGGAAAGGAAGACCTGAAATGATTAATTTTATGAAGTTTAAATGGTTGTACTTTTTATTGTCGGCTATAGTTTTGGTTCCCGGAATAATTTCTTTATTGCTATTTGGTCTAAAGCCATCAATTGATTTTACCGGCGGCTCTTTGCTCGAGTACCGGTTTGATCAGAAGGTTGATCAGTCAAAAATAGAATCGGTTTTAAAAGATAAAAAAATCAATTATTCCTCAATCCAATTATCGGGTGAAAATACTTATTTAATTCGGGCGGCAAGTCTTGATGCCCAAATGGGAACGGTTATTAAAACCGCCCTGGAAGAACAGCTTAAGCAGACGCCGCAAGAATTTCGGTTCGAAAATGTTGGACCGATTCTTGGTCAGGAATTATTAATTAAAACTTTCATGGCTATTCTTTTGGCAGCCGGTTTTATCATGAGTTATGTCGGCTATGCTTTTAAAAATCTTCGTTTCGGAATTTGTGCAATTTTAGCCATGTTCCACGACTCATTTGTAATGTTGGGGATTTTCTCGCTTCTGGGACATTTTGCCGGTGTTGAAGTCGATACCTTATTTGTGACTGCGATGATGACGATTCTTTCCTTCTCGGTTCACGATACAGTGGTGGTTTATGACCGGATAAGAGAATCGCAAAAGAAAATGCCCGGTGTGTCCTTGGTTGATTTAATTAACAAAGCCGTTACGGAAACAATGTCGCGGTCATTGAACAACTCTTTAACTATCATCTTTATGCTTTTGGCGCTTTTTCTTCTAGGTGGGGATACGGTTAAATGGTTTACTTTTGCTTTATTAATCGGAACCATATCCGGAACATATAGTTCCACTTTTACGGCGGCGCCTTTACTGGTAATTTGGGATATAATTGAGAAGCGGGGTAAGGGAAAGGGTTAAGGTAAGGCAGTTGGTATGGTTAAGGGGTAATGTCATTGGGAGAATCGATACTATTTCCCAGTTTAAATGAGAGGAGGTGATAAATATGGATCTACAAGTTCAAAAAAAAGACGGAACATTACAACCATTTGATCGAAGCAAAATTTCTGCTGGTGTTATGAGATCTGGTGCCGGTATTGAGGAAGCGGAAAACGTGACCGGTCAAGTTGAAACTTGGGCGCAAGGTGCGGCGCAAAATGGCGTGGTTGGCGCAACCGAATTGAGAGCGAAAGTTTTGGAAGTTTTAAAAACCGTTAATCCGACGGCCGGAACGGCTTTTGAAAGTTACCAAAAACCAGTAGTTGAACCAGTGGAACCGGAATCTCAACCGCAAGTGTAAGTCTAGGTCAAAGCCCAAGTAGAAGCGTAAAGGCAAATTCCCGTGAGTTTATTGATATTGATTATCATCTCAATCACACCCCCGGTGTGATATAGCTAGACACACCAGGAATGTTATCCCAATTCTTTAATTCTTTCCATTAAGTATTTCCTGGTATTTCTTTTTTTGTCTTCCACTACTTCCTCAAATAATTTATTTAATATTTCACCTACTTTTGGTCCCGGTTTAATTCCCAATGTTTTCATCACATCATTCCCGTTAATCTTTAAATCATTAATCGAAAACGGCTGTTTTTGAACTTCAACCAATCTTTTTTTAAATTCTTCCAACCGCCAGGAAGTTTCTCTTGCCCCGCCTCCCAATCGATCACCGACCCGGAGATCCAGCATGTCTTGTAAATTTTGCTTCCCAACGTTAGTAATAAATCTTCTAATTGCAGAATCGGTTTGGTGTTCGTCAACGGTAAATTGATGCCAGCGGATTAAAGTTAATAATCGATTTTTTTCGTCTTTGGAAAACCTTAGCCGATCCGCAATTCTTGAAGCGATTGCCGTACCAACGACTTCGTGATTGTAAAAAGTTCTTGCTTCTCCTTCGCCTTTTGCCACCGCCGGTTTTCCGACGTCATGTAATAAGGTTGCAAATCTAACGAGCGGGTCTGAACTGGGACAAAATTTCAATGCCATTAAGGAATGGGTCCATACGTCATATATATGGTGTTTTGCCTGTGCCATGCCGTATCCTTCCATTAATTCCGGTAAAATCTGTTCCAGTAATTCCGATGACAACAATAAAGTAAATCCGTCGGCCGGATAATCGCTTTTTAAAATTTTAAACAATTCAATTTTTATCCGTTCTGCGGCGATTTGATTAATTAAACCGGCATTTTCTTGGATGGCTTGAAAAGTTTTTGGTTCGATTGTAAAAGATAATTGGGTGGCAATTCTAATTGCCCGCATCATTCTTAATGCGTCTTCAGAAAATCTTTTCGATGGATTATCAACGGTTTTAACCAAATGGTTTTTAAGCAAATCCTCCATTCCTCCATAAAGATCTACTATTTCTAATTGATTATTCTTGTTTGGTCCGACAGCAACAGAACTGATTGTTAATTCCCTTCGCGACAGGTCTTCTTCCAGGGTTTTTCCCCAAGAGACTTTATCCGGATGACGGCGGTCAGAATATCCCTGCTCGGTTCGATAGGTCGTAATTTCAAAAACTTCATCGCCGATTTTTATTCCGACAGTCCCAAATTGATTGTCGTAAAAACTATCAGGAAATAATTTTTGAATTTCTTCCGGGGTTGCGTTGGTCGTAAAATCCGGATCAACAATTTTTTTGCCAAGCAAAAGATTCCTAGTGCCGGCGCCGATTAAATAAATTTCAAAACCAGCTTTTTGAAACACGCTAAAAATATTAATTATTGTGACAGGGATTTTGTTAACCAGATTAGATGGAAGTTCGGATTGCATACTGCTAAAATTATACCATGAAGAAGTGGGTGATATTAAACCAAGATAGAAACAAGAGGCAAGATGCGGGAAGCGAGAATGTTCTCAGTATTTTGTTGGGAAACAGGGGAATAAAAACCAAAAAAGCAAAAGAAGAATTTCTTAACCCCAAAAGTCCATATGATTTGACAACTAAAGAAGTTGGTATTGATCCCAAACAGCTGGACAAGGCCGTTGCCAGAATTAAAAAAGCAATTAAAAACAAAGAAAAGATCATTGTTTACGGCGATTATGATTCGGATGGGGTATGCGCCACGGCGATTCTTTGGGAAACTTTATGGAATCTAAAAGCCGATGTTCTGCCGTATATTCCAACGCGGGATGAAGGCTATGGAATGAAGTCCGAAAAATTAGACAACTTTTTAAAAGACGGAGTTTCCTTGGTGATTACGGTTGACAATGGGATTGTGAATTATGAGGAAGTCAATTATGCCAAGAAGATCGGATTGGATTTAATCGTGACGGATCACCATTCTTTGGGTAGGCAAAAAGTTAATGCTTTTGCTGTGATTCATACTTTGGAATTATGCGGTGCCGGCGTTTCTTGGTTTTTAGCCAATCAATTTAAAAAGTGCGATTTGGATTTGGTAACAATCGGAACCATTACGGACATGATGCCTTTAACCGGAGTAAATCGGCAAATTGTTTACCATGGTTTGGAACATTTACAAAAAACCAAAAGAATCGGATTGCAGGAATTATTTAAAACCGCCGGAATTGATCCGTTAAAAATCGGTACTTACGAAATTGGTTATATCATCGGTCCGCGGTTAAACGCCGCCGGCCGAATGGAAAATCCGATTGACGCCTTGCGATTAGTTTGTACTTTTGCAGCGGAGCAGGCGCGGGAATTGGCGAAAAAATTGGATAGTCAAAACCGCCAGCGTCAATCATTAATGGAAGTAATGACTAATCAGGCGAAAGAAATGTGGTTAAAGAAAAAAAGCGAGGATAAGTTAATTTTTGTTTCTGATGAAACATGGGAATACGGGATTATCGGTTTGGTTGCAGGAAGAATGGTGGAAGAATTTTATAAGCCGACAGTAGTAATTTCCCGGCAGGAACAATCTTGCCGCGCTTCAGCCAGGTCAGTTAACGGCTTTAATATTATTGAGGCGATTAGAACCAGCTGCGCTGATCTTTTGGATTCTCATGGCGGTCACGCGATGGCGGCTGGTTTTAATGTGGAAACCGGTAAATTGGAGGAAGTTAAAAATCGTCTAGTGGCTTTTGCGAATAAAAATTTAAAATCGGGAGATTTAATACCGTCAATTAAAATTGATATGGAACTAGCTTTTTCCGATTTCACTTATCCATTGTATGAAGAAATTCAAAAAATGGCCCCTTTTGGTCTTGGCAATTCGGAACCGGTTTTTACTTGTCATCAAATGATTGTTGATAATTCAAGAACAGTTGGTCAGACAGGCAAGCACTTGACACTAGTACTAAAATCACCCGATTTTGATTTCAAAATTCGGGCGATTGGTTTTAATCTGGGAGAATATTTTCCCAAAATTTCTGTTGGTAAACCAATTGATATTGCTTTTAATTTAGTTGCCGACGAATGGAACGGCAATCAAAGTTTACAGCTAAAAATTAAAGATATAAACACTTCAAATGAATAAGTTGCCCAAAGATCCCTTAATTCAAAAAGCTTATGTCTTTGCAGAGAAATCTTTTATCGGCCAAAAAAGATTTTCCGGTGATCCGGTTTTTTCTCACTCTTTAGCGGTTGCCCTGTTGCTGGCGGAATGGAGATTGGATTCAACCAGCATTGTTGCCGGTTTACTTCATGACGTGGTTGAAGATGGAGGTAAAACAATCGAACAGATTAGGAGTCAATTCGGTGATCAGGTTGGTGATTTGGTTTGGGGCGTGACCAAGATTGGCGAATTAAAATTTCGGGGTTCTGATGAAGAGGTTTTCGTGGAAAACCTAAGAAAAATGTTGGTGGTGATGGCCAAGGATTTACGGGTGGTTTTAATAAAATTAGCCGATCGTTATCATAATATGCAGACACTTTCTTTTTTGCCGCCCGAAAAACAATTTCGAATCGCAAAAGAAACTTTGGAAATTTACGCGCCCATGGCCGAAAGATTGGGTATCGGGGAGCTGAAAGGGAAGCTGGAGGATTTGGCTTTTCCTTATGTTTATCCAAAAGAACACGACTGGGTTGTTAACTTGTCGCAAGATTATTTTCAAAAAGCAGAAAAACAAATTAGTCAAGCAAAAGAGGATCTTAAAAAAGAATTTAAAAAAGAAAATATTAAGGCCGAGGTTCATGGCCGAAGGAAGCATCTTTATTCCTTATGGCGTAAGCTTCTTCGTCCGGAAATAAACAAAGATATTAATAAAATCTACGATTTGGCGGCTTTGAGAATATTAGTTGATGAAGTGAGGGATTGTTATGCTTCTTTAGGAGTGGTTCATAAAATCTGGAAACCGGTGCCGGCAATCGGAATTAGGGATTTTATTGCCCAGCCAAAACCAAACGGCTACCGATCAATTCATACGACGGTTTTTGGCAAGGATGGAAGAATAATCGAAATCCAAATTAGAACTTTCGAAATGCATGACCAGGCGGAAAACGGAGTGGCAGCTCATTGGCATTACGGACAACAAAAAAATACTAGTCTGTCTGATAAAAAAATAGAGCAGGGGTTTTTTGCTCCTGATGCAAAACTTTCTTGGGTAAAACAGTTGGTTTCTTGGCAAAAAGAAATTGCCGGTTCGCATGAATATTTGGAAGCCTTAAAATTTGACGCCCTAAAACACCGGATTTTTGTTTTCTCACCGAAAGGGGATGTTTATGATTTACCGGTTGATGCTACTCCAATTGATTTTGCTTACGCGGTTCATACCAGTTTAGGCGATCATACGGCCGGAGCGAAAGTGGATGGAAAGATGGTTCAATTAAATGAACCGCTTAAAAGCGGCCAGACAGTAGAGATTATAATTGATAAAAATAAAAAGAAACCTTCGCGGGATTGGTTAAACTTTGTAGTTACTCAAACCGCCAAAAAAGAAATCCAAAAACATTCCAAAACATGATATGTTTTTCAAATTCGCAGGGGTCACCCCTGCGAGGCTAAAATTCATCGATCAAATGATTTGTAATTAAAGACACATCTTCGGTTTGTTTTACAAAAGACTCGTAGGATAATTTGGGATTAGTTTTTGAAAAATGATTAAGGATAATTTTCGGATGGATCCATGCGGTTTTTCTAAGTCCAAGATATTCAGGGAGTGATGATGGTTGAGAAAACAAGTTTTTGTTTATTAGAAGGCCATTTCGGTGAATATATCCGGAAAGATAAAGAAGTTGTTCTTCCGATTCAACAAGAACCGCTTTGAAAATTGATTGATATAATGGCCCGACACGACGATATTTTTTATTAAAATACATAGTATACCTGGTACCGATTGAACTCATGAATCTTTCCATTGAATCAATAAGTCTTTGTTGAAGGAGAAAATGAAAATGATTTGGCATTAAAGAGTGAGAAAGAAGAGAAATTTCGTCAGAAAAATTCTTTAATTTTAGAATTTTAAGTATTTTATCCCTTTCTCGATATCCGATACTTTTATCTGATAGAGAAAGCATTAATTGCTTTTCGTCCTTGGGCATTAAATAAGTTTTAAGATAAGAAAGAAAAACAGAATAATCTTGACCATCAAGGAAAATTAAGTTTTTATTCACTCCGCGATTATAAACATGATAGAAACCATTTTCTAAATATGTTTTTATTGTATTTTTTCTTGGCATATATTAAGTATTGTTTGTAAATTATTGTTTGTCAAGTTTGCAGGGGTCACCCCTACGAGGCTGATTTTGATAAACCAAAAATATCGATTTTCGAGTTCAAACAGAATATAATCAATTATAAATAGAATTAAAAATAAGAAAGCTTATATGGATAAAACTAAAGAAAAAGATTTAAAACCATCGGTTGTTTTTCAACTAAACCAAAATTTAGATGTCCAAGTTGGAACGATGTTTCTTGGTCATAAAAAGGCGGGAATTGATTTTGGTGGAGGAATAATTAGACACCATCCCGCATTGGCAGGAGCTCTACAAGTTGAAGGCGAGAAAAGAAAAAAGATGGTAGAAGGTTATGTTTCGATTTTTAATTGTAACCCTCGTTTTTTAGATACTAAAACCTTTCAGGTCTATTATCAAAATCGGTCAGGAGTTGTTCATGTTACCGCCCATGAAATGCTACATTTCATCTTTTATGATTGGCTGGAAAGAAATGACCAAGAATTTATTGATAATACCGACAAAGAAAAGGCTTGGACACTGTCTGAAGTTTTTGATATTGTAGCCTTTGATCGCCAGGAATTCAATAGATTTAAATCCAAAGGATCAGGTGGCTATCCTGATCTCCAACCAATCGCAACTAAAATAATTGAGGAGTTAAAGAATTACCCTTTTACGGTTAACTCATTTTTATCCATCGCCAAAGAATCTATTTAATTTGCAGGGGTCACCCCTGCGAGGTTAAAATAAGAGCTAGAAAAAACACGCGAAGAAAGTTATAATCAGAATCATGGAAAGAACAATCATTAAAGATATCGTCAATAAAATCGGCCAGGAAGTAAAACTTAATGGTTGGGTGGCAACCAGAAGGGATCATGGCAAGCTGGTTTTTGTTGATTTACGCGATCGATCGGGAATTATTCAGGTGGTTGGTGGTGATCAGTTGGGAGACTTAAAATCCGAAGACGTTGTTGAGATCACTGGTTTAGTTAAAGAACGGCCGGCCAGTATGGTTAATGAAAAAATTGCGACTGGTAAGGTGGAAATAGGACTAAAAGAAGTTAAGGTTTTGGCTAAAGCCGAAGATTTACCTTTTGATACCGGTAGTGATGATTTAAATGTTTCTTTACCAATACTTCTCGATTATCGTTCATTAAGCCTTCGTCATCTAAAAAAGAAAGCGGTTTTTAAAGTCCAGGAGACGATTATTTCCGCGTTTCGGGAATTATTGACAAACGAAGGTTTTACAGAAATTCAAGTTCCCACGATTGTTCCGAGCGCGACCGAAGGCGGAGCCCAAGTTTTTAAAGTTAAGTATTTTAATCATGATGCCTTTTTAGGTCAATCCCCCCAACTTTATAAACAAATGATGGTTGGTGTTTTTGAAAGAGTTTTCACTTTAGCCCATGCTTATCGGGCAGAACCGTCAATAACCACTAGACACTTAACCGAATATCTAGGGTTGGATGCGGAGATGGGTTTTATTAGTTCATTTCAGGATCTTATGGATATGGTTGAATCTTTGATGAAAGGTATTTTTAAAATAGTTGGAGAAAAGAACAAAGAAGAATTAAATTTGTATTCAGCTACTTTGCCAAAGGTTTCGGAAAAAATTCCGCGGATGAAAATGAGAGAAGCCCAAGAAATTATTTTCAAAAGAACCGATCGAGATAATCGTCAAGAACCCGATCTGGAACCGGAGGATGAAAGAGAAATTTGTCGCTATACTCTAGAAGAATTTGGTTCAGAGTTAGTATTTATCACTCATTATCCAACTAAAAAAAGACCTTTTTATACATTTCCTGATCCAGAAGATTCGGAATTTACCAATAGTTTTGATCTTTTAGGGAGGGGTCTAGAATGGGTAACCGGCGGACAGCGAATCAATAACTACCAACAGTTAGTTGACAATATTAAAAAGTGGGAGAATAAACCGGAAGATTTTGATCTTTATTTGCAGGCTTTTAAATATGGTATGCCACCCGAAGGCGGTTTTTGCTTGGGTGCCGAAAGAATAACCATGCAGATTTTAGGTTTGGAAAATATAAGAGAAGCCTCTCTTTTTCCAAGAGATATGGAAAGAATTGATATGAGACTTCCTAAAAAGGATGGAAAAAAAGAAAAAACTTCTAAAAAAGAATAAACCCGGTTTGGTTTTGATTATTGATTTAATTCTGGTTTTATTGATTTTATTTTTTCTTCCGCCGGTTGGATATTATTCCCAAATCCAAGTCGTTTTTCAAAAGCCGGAAGTTTTTGGGACGGAAATCAGCCTTCCTTCCGTTTCCCCGATTGCCAAAAATCCGCTTAATATTCCGCCGCCAATTATAACGGCCAAATCGGTAATTGTGATGGATGTTGCTTCGGGGATGATTCTTTACCAAAATAATGCGGCACAATCATTACCTCAAGCATCAACGACAAAAATAATGACTGCGATGGTTACGCTTGAGACTTATCCGTTGGATCAGATATTATTGGTTCCAAAGAATTTTCGCGATGGTCAAACGATTAAGTTGCCGATGAATGAAAAAATCTCGGTTGAAAATCTTTTATATGCTTTACTGGTGGCTTCGGCTAACGATGCGGCGGAAGTATTGGCGGCTAATTATCCGGCAGGACGAGAGGCGTTTGTCATGCAGATGAATCAAAAAGCTCAGCAGTTAAATTTAACCAATACTCATTTCGTGAATCCTACCGGTATTGACGAACCGGGTCAATACTCTTCCTCTTTGGATTTAGCCAGATTGGCAGTGGTGGCAATCCAAAACCCTGTTTTTTCCAAAATGGTGGCGACAAAAGATATTACGATAAGCAATGCCGACAATATTATTACTTATCAATTGACTAATGTTAATTTGCTTTTAGGAAAAAACGAATGGACAAAAGGAATAAAAACCGGTTGGACCGATCAAGCCGGTGAATGTTTAGTTGGTTTAGCAGAAAAAGACGGACGCCAAATTATTACCGTTATTTTGGGAAGTCAAGATCGGTTTGGAGAAACGGAAAATCTGGAAAATTGGGTTTTTAACAACTTCGTTTGGGAAATGCCCGAGTAATCTTATATTGGATCAATCGATCCATTGCGGATCAATCGCCGAAACATATCCCAAAAAGCCTTTGTCGCCTTCAAAAACGAAAATTGGTTGAAGATAGTTTTGTGGTTGGGTAGAATCATAATAAGCCAAATAAACATCTCTAACAACGATTTTACCGTCCGAATTATTTCCTAAATTCGCCACGAACCCCTTTCCCTCCTCCAATTCTTGCCAAGCTGTTGCAACGGATTTTAGCGGATATGTTGCGAAATGTTGCGCGTCAATTTTACTGTATGTATAATTTATTTCCAAAATCCGTTTGGCCGGATCTCTTGATCCGGAAAAAAGAAAAGAGATTGGCCCGCTATTCGGATTTTCCGGTACGATTTTTAATTTATCCAGATCCTGACGCAAAAGAGAAACTTTAACAAAATCGGCTTCCGATAGAGAATCGGCAGAAATTAAACCGTTAGCCGAATATTTAAAGTAAGTGACTGCTGACTTTCCGGCAGAAATATCATCCGGAAGTAAACCCATTTTATTTAAGAAACTTTTAGCTTCATTAATCGCTTCGCCATTGGTTGGTAATTTTCTTTCTGTTAAAATGTTCGGATCACCGGCGTATTCATAGCGGAGAGTAAAATTATTGCTTACAATATTTAATTCCAGGATGGTTGTTGGAACCGAATTGGTGGTAAAGCGGTAAACTTGGGAAGATACCGGTTGAGGCAGATCGGTAAAACCAATGCCTTTAGCCATTGTCTTTGCCTTGTCCAGTGAAAGGAGGCTGGTTGCCGGTTTGATCATCACGTAAACTTTTCCGATATTATCTAAAACGGGAAGCGAACCGGAAATGGTTTGCAAACTAAAAGAAGGGATGGGTAAATTTTCTTTCTTAGGAAAATCCAAAGCCGGAAGTTTTTTAAAAGCTACGGTTGGCGGTGGCGGCGCGGGCGGATTGTGCTTTTTAAGATAATCTTTAACTACTCCAAAAGAAAACTGCAAAATAAGAAAAATTACTAAACCGATTGATCCGTATTTAATGATTCTTCGAGTCAGAAATGTTGTTTGGGTTAAAGTGGCCACGCTTTGAGTATAGTGGGATCATGTGTTAAAATCAAGGCAATGATCAGAACAAGATTTGCTCCCAGTCCAACCGGAATGCCTCATCTTGGACATTTAAGAACCTGCGCCTACGCTTACGCGTTAGCAAAACACAGCCAGGGAGATTTTGTTCTTCGAGTCGAAGACACGGATCGTAAAAGATATGTTCCAGAGGCCGTTGAAATTATTAAAAACATGGTTTCAAATTTTGGGATGAAGTGGGATGAATATTATGTTCAGTCAGAAAGAGCCCAAAAAGGAATTTATAAAAAGGCAGCGGAAAAACTGGTTGAACAAGGTTACGCGTTTTATTGTCAATGTTCGGCAAGAGACGCAAAACACGAAGGATATTCCGATGTATTAAGGGATCCTTGCCGGGATAAAAAGTTTAAAGAAGGAGCGATTAAAATAAGGATACCAGACAACGAAAAAATTACCTATCATGATTTTGTTTTTGATAAAGATATAACTTGGGATTCCAATACCATTTTTGACGCAACCCTCCTTAAATCGAAAGACTTGGAGGAATTACCAACATATCATTTAGCAGCCACCTTAGATGATCATGAAATGGAAATTACTCATGTTTTGCGAGGTTATGATTGGATGCCCTCGACCCCGATTCATCTGCTTGTTTATAAATATCTTGGTTATAAACCGCCGGAAATAGGACACTTAACGGATATTCAATCTATTGAAGGAGGAAAATTATCTAAAAGAAAAGGATCAACTTCAATTCAGCAGTTAGAAAAAGAAGGTTATTTGAAAGAAGCTATTTTCAACTTTACCATCCTTTTAGGTTGGGCACCTAAAGATAATCGTGAACTTTTTTCTTTAGAAGATTTTGTTGAAACTTTTGATCCTAAGGGATTTCAAAAAGCCAACCCGGTATTCAACCGCCAGAAATTAGACTGGTTTAACGGTTATTATATTCGGCAAAAAACGGACGACCAGCTGGTTCAATTAATTGAACCATTCGCTCCAAAAAATGCTGACGTTAGTTTAATTAATCAAACTATCCATTTGATAAAAGATAGAATTGCTAAACTTTCCGATTACCCTTCTTTTTCCGGTTTTTTCTTTCAGGAACCGGTCGTTGATAAGTCCTTGTTTATTGATCAAGCAGCAGATCAATTATCGCAAGCACTGGTTGTTCTGAAAGCGCTTGATAATTGGAATAAAGAAGAAATTGAAGCAACATTAAAAGAATTAATCAATAAAAACGGTTGGCAGACAGGAGATTTTTTTATGAATTTACGGATTGCCGTTACCGGTTCAAAGTTTACCCCGCCGATTACCGATTCTGTAGCGATTTTAGGGAAAGAAAAAACCCTGGAAAGGCTTATCACATGTTTGAAGTAAATGAATCGCCTTTAGACAGAGGGCTTGTGACCGCAAATACCAACCCCTATCGAGGTGATAATCAAGCGTACATAAATAAAGCGGAAAACAATATGAGCGCTTTTACTGCTGATATAGTTAAAACCAGAAATCGTCTGCAGGAAAAGAATCCTGACTTAGTAAGAGAAATACAAGAAGTTTACAATCTTTATTATGGTTTATTTCTTCTTCCTCCCAATATGGAATTAGATCATTTGCCTGACGCGGAAAAAACCATGGCAGCTCGAGTTGGACATAATATTACTCATCATGTTATGTATAGTAGTCAACCGGAGGCAGAGGAAGGGTTTATTGTGGGAGTTTATCGGGCCACCGCGATGATGCAAGAGGTAGCCAGTCAGTTTTTAAACAACCAACAAGATTGTGCCTTTGCGAAATTTTGGTCTGGAATTAAAAGCGAACTGGCCGTTGTTAGAGTTTTATCTACGGTCGGTTGTCAAGTTTGGTTGCCGGAATATACGGTTTGTTTTGATCCGAAGCTCGACGAAACATTTCAATTTGATGTTCGTTCCGGTGTTGATATAATTGCCCAGTTCAATAATCGTGTCTTTTTGGTTGACGCTAAAGGTCGGGCAGAATTACCTGTTCCGGAGATATCCCATCGGAAAATATCCGACTCGGAACTGACCAATCTTTTATTAAGAAGAACCGTAGGGGGATTAAAGCCCGAAAGCATATATCGGACAAAAGTAGTCATTCCGAGCCGTGAATGTGGTTATTTAAATCAACAATCCGTGTCGGGGAATACGAGGGTATACCAAGAACAATTAAGTAAACTGGGCCGGTTGCCCGATAGTATAACCAAGAGTATAATCCAAGCCCTAGATTTAAAATAAAATGAAAGAAATAAACAAAGAACCTGGAGAATTAAATACCAGGAGACTAGAAATTGCCGCCAATCTAGCTTCGGTTGTTTGGAGAAATCCGAAGAAAGATATTCCTGCTGTGGATGATAAATCGGATAAAAAAGCAGGCAGCGAAGAACCAAAGACAAGCAATCAATAAGTATGAATCAAAATTCTGCCCTGGAGAAAGTTAGTTTAAGAAATCAGCAGGCCAAACAAAAATTCAATCAAGCTTACCCTCACGCCCAGAAATTTTTTCAGGAAAAGCAAATTGATCTGGGAAAAATTAGACAGTATTCCAGCCAACTTTTAACGGCGGGAACTTTAACCGGAACTTTATTAATTTCTTCACCCAAAATGCTGCCCCTGCCGACGCCGGTTCTTCCCGAAAAAGTCGTTGAATTATTGACCGATCAGGGGATTGCTTTGCCGGAAAATCCCCAAAGTTTTTTAGCTGAACATTTGAAAAATCTTTTACCCGATAAAGTCAGTCCGCTAGATCCTGATCTGGAAAAAAAATTAGGAATTTTAATTGAAAAATTGACCGGGGTAAAAGCTCGTGCTAATTTGGAAGGGGAACATTTAAATACCAGTTATGGCTTAATCGGGGCGGAACAGCATTTACCGCGGTATCTCGGCGACACGATTACCCAGCATGATCAATTTCAGCAATCGGGAATTGCTCCGGGTTTAGGCGGGTGGGGATATTTTCCGCCCGGCGATATTTTAAGAGAGAAATATTATGTCGCGGTTCAAACGATGTATCTTCCCAATTGGGAAAAAAGATTAAATTCGTTGGTTGGCTGGTATAAATATCGAAAGGTTTTGATTCTTAATCCGGAAAATGGTCAAGCGGTAGTAGCGGATATTGCCGATGCCGGACCAGCCGCTTGGACCGGCAAACAATTTGGCGGTTCACCGGAAGTAATGTTTAGTTTGGGTTTAGACAAAGGGCCAAGAAAAGGAAAAGTTTTGCTTTTATTTGTTGATGATCCGGACAATAAAGTTCCCTTAGGACCGATTAATTATCAAGAACTTAGTTTGCCAAAAGTTGAAATTGCTAAAAATATATGAGTAAAATATTTTATAACAAAGTTACAAGTTTTACTTGTAACGAAGTTTCAAAAGATACACCTTAAAAATATGAGTACTATCTTTTACGATCATCTGATTGAATTTGAAGAAATTGAAGTCGCTTTGTCGGTTCATAATTTGGACCCGAAAACAAAAAAAGAAGTCAGTCAAATGATTGAGGAAACCATTCATTACCGGATGATGAATGTGATTTTAACTAATTTACCAAAGGAGCATCATCAGGATTTCTTGGAACGTTTTTATCAAGCGCCTCACGATGAAGGTTTGTTTGATTACTTAAAAGAAAAAGTCGGAAACATTGAGGATCTTCTTTCACAAGAGATAGAAAAGGTCAAAAAAGAATTATTAGCGGATTTGAAAATCTAGTATTAAAGAATTATAATCCTTGTATGACCAAAAAATTAAGCTATTTAATTAAATTTACTTATGATAAAACCTACAAAGGTTATGTGGCTGATGTGATTAATTTATACGGTTGTATGAGTCAGGGAAAAACCAAAAAAGAGGCCATGGAAAATGCCAAAAAGGCAATTCAAGCATATATGGAGGCTGTTAAAAAAACAGAAACAAAAAAGGACTTAGTAAAAGAAGTTGTCAATATTCCCATCTCCTTTGCTTGTGCCAGTGTTTGATTAAGAGTTATGCCCAAGTTCGCGAATATTTCCGGTAAAGAAGCGGTTAAAGCATTTGTTAAGTCGGGTTATCTCCATGTTCATACTTTAGGCGATCACGCGATTTTGCAAAAAGAAGGGTTTCCCAGTTTATCGATTCCACTTCATAAGGAAGTAGCGAGGTTTCTTCTCAAAACTCAAATCAAAAGAGCTGGATTAACAGAAGAACAATTTCTTAAACTATTAAAGTAATTTAGAGGTTTAAGCTCTTACAAGTTTTGAGGAAAGCACAATTTGCAAAGTCTGTCCGTTTTCGGTTTCGATTTGAGTGGCGCCCGTGGTCTTTTGATATTCCAACAAATCAACTGACAAAGTTTGTTGCAATTCATTTAGTTGCAACTTAATGTCCTTAATCTTTTCATCCAGTTCCGCGGTTGATTGCTGTTTTAACAATTGAAGTTTAGTACCACCGCGAATCTTGGTTGCCTCCTTAACTGTTTGATCCTGCGTTCGATAAGTTTCGTCGTTTTGGAAAATATCATCAAACATTTCCTTTTGGGTTTTAAGATCTTTTTTCAGACCATCAATCATGGAAATTTCTCTTTTGACTTTTGATTCCAGCGTTATTAGATCGCCAACCTGTTGGTTGATTTCTTCCGGACTTACAGCGGTTACTGTTGGGTTTTGATCGTCCATGTTTTTACACTATACAAAAAGGTTTTATAACAAATCAAGTGGCAATTTGGACATTATCTGATAAAAAGGAAAAGGGATGATCTCCCTTAAGAAACCACCCCTTTTTGAGCAATCCGTGTTCGTTCATTGGCGACCCCTGCAAGAAAGTAGATGAGGTATTGTATTAGTTTGGGTAACCGAGCAAAGGAAACATACAAAAACTCTTGATGCCATTGACCAAAAGAATCTTGATCTTGGGTATAGGATCCGCGCGCTCTTCGTCTTCCATGGGTTAACAAATCAGCGTGGGCGAGGCAAACAGTGATACCGTTTCGCGGATCTTTCAAGTTTCCGCCATGTTGTCGCTTAAAGAGGTGGATAACTTGTAAGACTCCTTCACAAGGACCGACTTCTTCACTTCTTGAAAACAGTGAGCTTCTTATTGCACAACTGTGACGATCCCGATCCAAAATCCACCGCCGGATCTTTTCTGGCCAGAATGAGCGGTTGATATAGGAAATGCCGCATTTAGCACACACGGTCGGTTTCCGTTTTCGATCTAGCTTGTTTCTTCTTCCGCAATTTGGACAGATCCACCATCTCCATTTTCCCAAAACCTCCGATTCAAGATACTGCCTCTCAACCATCCTCTTCCTCCTGGTTTTCTGCTATTCTTATACCTGCCTCGAAACTAAAAGAGCAATCATAATCCGATATTATTTTATGTTATTTGTCCAGAAAATACCAGTTGACATTAATAACAGATAAAAATAAATTAGAATTATGAGAAAATTTTTCCTGCCCGGAATTTTCTTTTTTATTCTTTTAATTTCTTCTGTCCAGGCGGTTTCAGCTGAAACAATCGTTCAGTGGAATTTTCCTAATGATCCGGATGACGCAATTGCTGACGGAGGAATCTCGGTGAATTTGGGTAAAATAATTTCTTCAGTCGGTACAAATACGTCAACTTTTTCCACCAGTGGTTCTACTACTAATTCAGCTCGGGCAACCGAATGGGATGAAGGATCAGGGACAAAATATTGGTTAATTGAATTTGCAACCACTGGTTATAATACCTTAAATCTTTCATCCAAACAACGCAGTTCCCCTACCGGCCCTAAAGATTTTAAAATTCAATATAAAGTTGGATTGGGTGATTGGAATGATTTAGTTCCGTCAGTTGTCTTGGCTGATAATTATACTTCTGGATCGGTCCAAAACATCGTTCTTCCTTCTGAATGTGATAATCAAAACTCCATTTCAATTCGTTGGCTGATGAATTCCAATCTGCCCGTTAGCTCAAGTTATAGTTCGGTTGAGCCTGGTGGGGCGAGTAATATTGATGACATTATCATTAGTGGATTATTTATTATCGAGTCAACACCAACGTTAACTCCTACTCCTGAACCTTCGTCTTCCCCAACACCTCCACCGCCTTCACCAACTCCAATATTAGAACCTACTCCATCTTCAGAACCTACGCCAACCCCAACCCCGACTCCTACTATCGAAATAATCCCATCTCCCACTTCTTTTCCATCTCTCACACCAACTCCCACCTCAACGCCTGTTTATTCAAACAAACCATTTGATAAATTATTTTCAATTTTAAATTTATTCCTGAAGAATCATTTCTTTAAATTCTTTGTCTTTCCAAAAATTAATTCCTTCTATATCGGCTTCGATAATTTCCCTAAGTAGAGGTTCTAAAGAAATAATCTCAATATTTTCCGTAATGTTGATATTACCGATTGGTTGCCTGGAATCGGTGCCCAAAATAATCGAAAAAAGCGGGTGTTTAATTCTATTTTCCCAACCGGGGGTAAATTTACAATGAACAAGACAAACCGCCAAAGATTTTGCCCCGTATCCTTGTAAGGCATCGGCGATCGCATAAATTGTTCCCATCGTCGAGGCCTCATCATCATAAACAAGACAAGCTTTATTTTTAATTAATTGTTGCTCCTGACTTGAGAGTTTAAAAATAGAGACTGCTTGGCCGGAGAGCCGAACCTTGTCAAACGAGACCGAAGGAATTTTTAAATAGTTTTGAATATGAATCGTTGCCAGATTACGGCCATCATCAGGTCTAAGAACAATCCAATTATCAGGATTAATTTTGGTTTTCTTATTAAGCTCATCAATCATTAATTTCCAGGGAGAGATTGGCGCTAAGGGAATCCCGAAAAGAGCGGCGCAAGTTTGGGTTGTCGAGGAATGAGGTTCAACGACGATCATTCGGTTAACAAAGACGGAAAGACTGCCTATTTCAGAACGGATACTCGTGACACTCGGTTCATACTCTCCTTTTGGAGTAACGTTTTTATCTTCCCTCGCCGATCCAAGATGGGGGCAAATTAGAGTGACAAATTTTGCTCCTAAGGTGTTTTGGTAATGATCTGCCACTTTTCTTACCCGGCTAAAATCTCTTTCGTTTAAAATTGAAGCGATAATGTATATTGATTGGGCATTAACAGCCTCATTTTCAATCAATATTTTTAATTCACCATCAGGAAATTCCTGTTCGATTGTTGTAGCCACCGGATATTTGCCTAAAGGTTTATGTTTAAGCGATTTGTAAATTTCTTGGGTAACATCATCCTGGTGGGGTGTTAAAACGACAATTTGGCAATTTTTTCTTTTAATTTTTTTATTTATTTCATTATTTTTACTTTGCCAAAAACAAGAGGAAAATTTATAAGTTAATTCAGGTGCGTGAACGAAAAGCCGCCGGCCAAGTTTATCTTTAACCGGTTTTTTCCCGGGCAAGTATTTTAAAGTAATTTTATTTTTTGGCATATAGTATTAACATATATCACCGGATGATCTAAACTTCAAGACCTACCAACTTGTCATTCCGGCCCGTGAGCCGGAATCTATATAATTAAGATTATCGGTTGATCAGAATAACAGGGCAAGAAATCCGAAAACAGAGATAAGCCAACTTATTGATATGCTGATCACTGTTTTACTTAACCCGATTTTCTGGTCTGCTGATTTACCATTATTTTGTTCTTCGTATTTATGTTGATTTAGTGTATACTTATTTATATGGCAAAAAGAAATACCGGAGTTGGAAAACATAAAAGAACTCATTCTCCTAAAACCAAGAAAAGACTGGAAATAAAACGTTTAATGCTAATTGAAAAAGCAAGCAGACGGCACAAAAAACAATAATTTTAATTAACTGAAGTTATTTCTTCGAAGTCTTTTTCTTCTTTTCAACTTTAACTTTAGGTTCTTTAGTTTCTACAACTTCCCGAGGTTTTTCAGCTAAAACTACTTTTACTTCTGGTTTCACTTCCGGCATTGGGTTTAATAAACCAAGAATCTTATCAAGTTTAGTATTCAGGATATTATATTGTTCGCTGGATATTGAAGGTGTGCTATTGCTTCCCTGAAATCGAGGTCTATCAAAACTTCTAGTATCTGGTCTTCTTGAGTCTGACCCGCCCCTTTTTGATTCAAAGCAATTACTGCAGAAAACCGGACGATCACCAGTTGGTTTGAAGGGAACCTCGCAATCTTTTCCGCATTCACTGCAAACTACTTTAAACATTTGTCTGTCTCCACCCTGGCGGGTGTAAACACGCGGTTGACTAAAATCGCGTCTGCCTGATGGTCGGCTGGTATTGTATGCCATATAAGTATTATACCACGAATCCATCAAAAATACTTTGTCATTCCCGCGTTTACCCTGATTTTCCACATCGGATGTGTTTACACTAAAAATATATCGCATTTTTCAGTGGAATAGCTTGACACATCGGGAGTTAGAATTACCTTTCCTTCGGCTTCCTGATATAATTCCATTTATGAATCTTTCTGTAGGTATAGTAGGGCTGGCCAACGTTGGGAAATCGACTCTTTTTAATGCTTTGTTAAAAAAGCAAGTTGCCAATGTGGCCAATTATCCCTTTTGTACGATTGAACCGAACAAGGGAATTGTGGAAGTTCCCGATGGCCGTTTGCCGGTGCTCGCTAAGATTGTTAACACGACCAAAATTGTTCCCGCTGTCGTTGAGTTTTATGATATTGCCGGTTTGGTTCGCGGCGCTTCGAAAGGCGAAGGCTTGGGAAATCAATTTTTGGCCAATATTAGAGAAGTTTCGGTGATTTGTCATGTGGTTCGTTTTTTTGAAGACCCGAATGTGATTCATGTGAAAAATCGGGTTGACCCCAAATCAGATGTTGAGCTGGTAAACAGCGAATTAATTTTAGCCGATCTGCAAACTTTGGAAAAACAAAGAGAACCAAAAGAAGCAGTTCAAATACTTAAAGTGGAAATGAACAAAGGAACTTTGGCTCGTGATGTTAAACTTGACGACAAACAACGAGAGCAAGTGAAGAAAATATTTCTGTTGACGGATAAACCGGTAATTTATGTCGCTAATGTTAGTGAGGAACAGCTCAATATCCCTGATTTCCCAGATCGCCCCGATTTCCCTGAACGACCACTAATCCCTCTCTCTGCCAAAATGGAATCTGATTTAGCCTCTTTGAATGAGGAAGAACAGAAAGAATATCTGGCTCAATATAATATATCCGAACCAGGATTGGATCGTTTAATTAAACTGGCATATGAAACCTTGGGACTAATTTCTTTTTTAACAGCGGGTGAGAAGGAGGTTAGAGCTTGGACAATAAAGCAGGGAATGACGGCCCAACAAGCAGCCGGAGTTATCCACACGGATTTTGAAAAGAATTTTATTAAAGCCGATGTGGTTTCTTTTGAAGATTTTGTCCAAAATAATGGTTGGGTAAATTGCCGAAGCTTGGGAAAAGTCAGGTCGGAAGGAAAAGAATATTTGATGAAAGACGGAGAAGTGGTTGAGTTTAAGGTTGGGGTTTAAATTAATTGTTAAGAACAAGACTGGCTAAAAGATAAGATAATAAAGATTCTGCTCCTTGGTTTAGATTAACACCTTCTTTTTCCAGTCCGTCGTATATTCCGCCGGATTCTTGGTTAACCATATTTTCCGCCAAAATATTTTTTCCATGATACCACTCGAGAGCTTTTAGGGCGAAGTCTTGATATTTTTTATCTTTTGTAATTTGGTAGGCAAGATTACAAACTTCGATAGTAGAACCGGCTTCGATTGGTTGTTGTCCATAAAGGGCCTTTTTCCCTCCTTTTGTCATCCAACCTCGGTATCCGACAAAAGAAAAACAGTCTAATTTTTTGTCGTAAATCTGTTCTAATAAAAAATCCAAAGACTCTTTAGCAATTTCCAAATATTTTGTATCGCCTAAAAACGTATAAGCCCAAAATAATGCCCACGATAATCTTGCGTTATCATAAGTTATTTCATTTTCAAACCAATGCCACGATGTATCTGAACTTTTATTGTAAGAGATGACTAAATCGTTGGCCAACTTTTTCGTCAGATTTTTTAAGCCAA
>Ga0066639_10001446_pt1 | contig 21138 bp, 17 predicted proteins | sample CryGeyCG2114_010_2_FD_59504 | JGI IMG/M metagenome (GOLD analysis project Ga0066639, IMG submission 59504) | Groundwater microbial communities from aquifer - Crystal Geyser CG10_big_fil_rev_8/21/14_0.10 | ecosystem: Environmental > Aquatic > Deep subsurface > Groundwater | place: USA: Utah...
CATTATTATTGCCTGAATAATCCTTGGCATCACCATTAAGCGGGTAGTAGAGGATTAAACCCTCTTCTCGTTCGCCGATTATATCAGCGAGGACTGGGATTATGGCCATGGCCGCTGCTACAATTCCGAAAATCAGTATACTCCAGGTAATTTTTTTTAAATTTTTATCAGTTTTTTTGTTTTTTTTCTTTTCAAATTTTAATTTGAATTTCATATGATGGATTTAATTTATATTTTGGCTTTAGCAATTTTATCAATTGCTTTAATAAATGCCGCTGTCCGCAAATTGAGTTTGTATCTATTGGCAGTCTGCCAGATTTCATTAAACGCCCGACTCATTATTTGATTTAATTTATTTTTGACTTTGGTCTTTGTCCATTTTTGGTTTTTCAAATTTTGTAGCCATTCAAAATATGAGACAGTCACGCCGCCAGCGTTAGCGAGCACATCCGGGATAACAATAATTCCTTTTTTGTCCAAGATTATATCGGCGGTTGGCACGATAGGACCATTGGCTAATTCCAAAATTATTTTTGCCTTTATCTTTCCCGCGTTAGACTGAGTAATTTGATTTTCTAAAGCCGCCAGGACTAAAATATCACATTTTTGTTGAAGGAATTTACCGTTAGACATATGTTGATGATTCCGACAGTGACATTTGATTTGTTTACAATCACAAACATCAACAAATCCTTTTTTTCCTAATTTTATTTTTTCAATCAAGTGAAAATTAAAACCATTATTAGAGGGGTCAACTATGGCGGTTTTGGAGTCAGATACGCCGATAATTCTAAATCCGGAATGGTAGGCTAGGTGAGCGAAGTTGGCGCCGGCGTTACCAAAGCCTTGAATTAGCATGGTAGTTTTTTTTGGGTCAATTTTTAACTTTTTAATTAATGCTTGTAAAACTTGCATGCCACCGTCGGCGGTAGCGGTATCACGGCCAAGTGATCCGCCGAATTTAATTGATTTACCGGTAATCACTGCCGGCTGATTTTTGCCGGTTAGTTTGCCATATTCGTCAGCCATCCAATCCATTATTTGGGAATTAGTGTTTACGTCAGGAGCTGGTACGTCAATTTTTGGGCCTAGATATTTATAAAAAACTTTAATATAGCCGCGAGACAGTCTTTCTAACTCTGTCTGGCTGAGTTTTTTTGGATCAACTATTATTCCACCTTTGCCGCCACCCATTGGAATCCCAACAACGGCAGTTTTAACCGTCATCCAAAAGGAAAGTGCTTTAACTTCATTTAGACTTACTTGAGGATGAAATCTAATCCCTCCTTTGAATGGTCCCCGGGCGTTATTGTATTGTGATCGGAAGGCGGTAAAAGATTTTATTGAGTCGTTATCCATTTTAATTGCTATTTTGGCTGTCAATACTCTGACCGGTTTTTTTAAGGCGGCTAATGTTTTTTTATTTAATTTTAGGATTTTGTTCGCGGTATTTAATTGCGACATTGAATTGTTAAATGGATTGGACATAAAATAATTTTATCTAGAATTTTAAATGAATTAATAAAGCAATTTGAAACTCGCCAGCCGGCGAGTATCAATAGGCACATATTAGGTAGCACGGGACAGTTTTGCCAGTTTATCTGATCCCAATTTTTTTTCTCACTTCAGCCATCGTGTTTTCAGCGGTTGCTTGAGCTTTAATTGCTCCCTCTGCTAGTATATTTTTAATTGTTTTGTCAGATATTTCTTTTTTCTTTTTTCGAAAATCAGAAAAATATTTTTCAATATCATCCGCTAAGGTCTTCTTAAGTTCGGAATATTTTAAATTTCCGGACTGGCTGTCAGAAAATAATTTTTGGTAGACTTCTTTTTTACCAAATATTTTTACTAACTCTAAAAGATTTTTAGACCCTTGGCTTGAACCGTCACCAGTATCGGTAATCGCTTTGGAAATTTTTTTGTTTATTGTTTCCGGTTCATCATCTAAATAAATACAATGATTATCACCTAAACTCTTAGACATTTTTTTGTTTGGGTCCAATAGACTCATTACTTTTGGTATTTCAGTATGTAGAGTTTTTGGTTCAATGAAAGTTTGTCCGAAACGATTATTAAAAAATTTGGCAATTTGGCGAGTCAGTTCAACGTGCTGGTCTTGATCTTTGCCGACCGGCACAGCCGTTACTTTATACATTAAAATATCTGCCGCTTGCAAAACCGGATAATCAAATAAGCCGATATTAATATTTTCTTTTTGTCGGCCAGCCTTGTCTTTGTATTGGGTCATTCGTTCCAAATATGAGATTGGAGTGACGCAGTTAAGAATCCAACCCAGCTCGGTATGTTGCTGAACGTGCGACTGGATAAAAATTGTGCATTTTGTGGGGTCTAATCCGGCGGCTAAAAAGTCTTTGGCTAGTTCAATTATTTGTTGCTGTTTAGTCTTAGGGTCATAATTTTCGGTGATTGAGTGATAGTCAGCAATAAAAAAATAGCATTGGTGGCTGTCTTGCAATTTCACAAAGTTTTTCAATGCACCCAAGTAGTTTCCAATATGAAGTTTTCCGCTCGGCTGAATGCCGGATAAAATTATTTCTTTAGTCATATTAATCATTTTAATATTAAGTTAAGTTTATGTAAACCCCACTAGCTTATCTTTGGTGGTGTAATTTTGTGAAAATAGTGGGGGAGATAAAGTTTAAGTAACTTTATCTCCCCTGGTTTCTAATAACCCCAGCCAACTTTTGTTTTATTGGAATGGCTCGGGCAGCTAGGATTAGAGCATTTTTCTATTGGACCTTGGCCTAATCCTGGCCTGTCTTTCAATTCTATAGTTCCAACATTGCAAGTCAGACATTTCCTGTTAGACCGTTGGACAATTTTACTGTTTTGGCTTTCCATTCTTTTTCTCCTGAAGTTCAATAAAATTAATTATTTCTATTTCTTGACTGACGGCGATTGACTCTTTGGTCATTGTTTCCACGTTAATTCCAATCATATAATTTTGTCGCTTAGCCTCTTTTATTGCCAATTGGAATATAACCATTCGACGCTTTTTAAGTCTTAATTCCCAGACTGCTTTTCGGCCTAGATTTTCGATCCATACTAATGTTTTCATTGTGCTCCTCCTAATTTAAAAAGATCATTTACGGAATAACCTGCCAGAGGCAGATTGATATTAATCTATTAATATAGATATCAAAAAAATCCCGTCCCATAAACACAATTAAAAAATTGCGTTTAAAGGACGAGATTTTAATCCCGCGGTACCACCTTTATTGTCTTTTTGTTAATAAAAAAAGACCACTTTCAAGCGCTTTGGTTGCCAACACGCTCTAGTCCTTGGTTACGGAGACTGCCGGGTCTTCACCTATCCGCCTAAAGGCCGATGAGCAAAAACCACCTCGCTATGCCCAACCTCCGAGGTAAAATCGGAGACATAGTTCATTGGTTTTAGAATTGTTAAGTTCAATTAAATATAGCCTATCAGCTTCAGAAATATTTGTCAAATTTAACAAGTTGTTTTTAAACCTGGATTATTACCGGTAGAACCATCGGTCGGCGTTGGGTTTTTTTGTACAAGAATTTACCAATTTCATTTCTAATTCGGTCTTTAAAATAATTTTCATCGATAATGTTATTTTTTAATTGACCGGAAAATATTTTTTTGGCTTCGGCTCGAGTTTCTTCAATTAGTTTTTTATTCTCTTTCATGTAGATAAACCCGCGGGAAATTAAATCGGGATTTTGAACCAATTTACCCTGTTTGCGGTCAATGGTAGCGATAACAACAATCATACCATCCTCAGCCATCACTTGTCGGTCGCGCAAAACTACGCCAGATACGTCGCCAACCCCTAAACCATCCACAAATATATAGTCAGTCGGTGCTTTTTCCTTAGTCAGTCGGCCGCCTTTTTTATCAAATTCCATCACTTGGCCATTATCGGCGATTAGAATTTTTTTAGAATCAAAGCCAATACTTTCAGCCACTTTAGCCGCTTCTCTTAATAAGTAATGGTTGGCATATATCGGGATTAAGTAAGTCGGTTTAACTTGGGCTAGCAAAAGTTTTATATCTTCAATTTTACCATGGCCGCCGGCATGAACATCCATAATTTCTTTATGTAAAACATTAGCGCCCTGTCGATAAAGGCTGTCTTTAAGATTTTGAATGGTTCTTTCATTGCCGGGAATAACTGAAGATGAAAAAACAATCGTGTCATCCGATTCAACTTTTACATAACGGTGTTCGCCACTGGCAATTCGCTGTAGGACCGCCCGGCCTTCACCTTGTGACCCGGTACAGATAATAACAACTTTATTTTTTGGGTAATCGTGGATTTTAGAGATATCAATTAGGGTATTTGGTTTAGATTTTATAAAGCCGAATTGTTTACCAATCTCAACATTTGATTTCATGCTATATCCGTCAACGGCAACCTTTCGGCCGCTTTTTTCTGCCAGACTTATTACTTGGCCGACCCGTTCAAGCATGGATGAAAAAGTGGCAAAGATTATTCGACCGGATGCACTGTTGATTATTGCTTTAATTTTTTCATATACTTCTCTTTCCGATCCCTGATGTCCTGGCTGGGTTGAACCAAGACTCTCCATCATTAAAATTGACGGTTTATATTTGTTTTGCCATCGTGATAAATGTCGCAGATCGGTGATTTTTCCTTCAACTGGATCAAGGTCATATCGCCAGTCGCCCGGATGGATTATATTCCCAACCGGCGTTTCTACTATTACGCCGATAGAATCGCGGATACTGTGAGTCACTTGAAAAAAATTGACTTTAAATATTCCCAATTTAACCGTTTTGGTAAATGATTTGACTTCTAGCGTATTTATTTTTAGTTTTTCTTTATGGTTTTCTAGCTGTTTTTTTAGCAAGGCGATGGTGATTGGCGTGCTGATAATTAAAGGATTGCCCAGTTTTGGCAAAAGGTGGGGTGCTGCTCCAATGTGGTCAAGGTGGCCATGACTTAGAATTACCGCCCTTATATTTTTTTCTTTTCCCTTAAGATAGCTGGTATTGGGGATGATATAATCAATACCATGCATGTCTTCCTCTGGGAATTGTAATCCCATGTCGATAATTATAATATCGGAGCCATATTCAAAAATGGTCATGTTTCTTCCTACTTCTTCTAGTCCGCCCAAGGCGATAATCCGCAATTTATTTTCCGGATGGTTTTTCTGTTGGTAGTTTTTTTTATGACGGTTGCGGCGATATTGAATACTGGCCGGTTTATTTGATTTATCGCCCGTGGCACTATTTATCTGGTACTTAGCGGGTCGGGACGCGAGCCGTGGTGTCGAATTTCGACGCAGTGGGCTCGTTGATTTTTTTTGACTTGTTTTTTTATTAAGATTAGTTTGCATATTTTAAATGAATGGATAATATATTTTTGGTGCCGGAGGGGGGACTTGAACCCCCACGAGCAGAAAGCTCACAGCGACCTGAACGCTGCGCGTCTACCAATTCCACCACTCCGGCCGGTGAAAATAAAATTAACTGTTTTATTGGATAATTTAAGTATTAGAGAGAGTCGGCGTTAGATTCCTCCGCCTTTATATTCTCGGGTAGTTTTTATATACCAATCGCTGAGATTATTAAAGCGATCAGATGGTATAGTGATTCTATCAATGTTAATGCCTTTTATTTTTTGGCTGACGATGTAGGTGTAGGTTGGATTATATAAAAATATTGCCGGTAATTCGTCGCTTAAAATGTCTTGAAATTGTTGATATTTTTCTTTTTGTTTGTCTTTATCGGTTGTTTGTCTGGCATCTTCTAACAATTTATCGGCTTGGCGGTTGGCAAATAAAGAAAGGTTAAGTCCCGGATCTTGAATTTGCGATGAATGCCAAAATGGGTATGGATCGGGATTAGATCCAACGATTATTCCAAATAATAAAACTTGATAATTTCTCGGTTTAATTACTTCTCGGCTTATTTTACTACTGTCAACAATAATTAAGTCTACTTTGACGCCGATATCTTGCCAGAATTGTTTTATAAGGCCGGCGGCTTTAATATTTTCCGGTTGATTAACGGTAGTTAATCTTATCGTTAATATTTTATCTTTATTTTTCAGGTAAAATTTTTGTTGGCTGTCTTCTGATGATTTATCAACTAGCGGAAGTTCATTTTCAGCTAGCGCCTGATTGTCAGAACTATTCTCGGTAGCACCTTCTTCTGTTGATTGATCTGAGTCGTTTTGTGGTTCGGCCGCCGCTTGTTGCTCATCTAATAATTTTTGATATTCATCGACGGAAATTTCTTCCCAGCCAGCATCTTTTATTAACTCGCGAGCTTGTTTCGGATTAAAATTGGCCGCTCTATCGATTTGGCCGCTATTACTTATTAGTTCTGGTAAAATTGGTCCATCTATTATTTCACCTTCTAGATTAAGAGTTTCGCTTAAGATTTTTGATTTATCAACCGCTAATGACAGCGCTTTTCTAATAGTTTTGTCTTTTAAGTCTTCATTTTCTTTCTGGTTAAAAAATATGGCGGTATATTGTGGAAGGTAAAAAGAATAAATAGATAAATTTTTCTGGCCGTTTATTTCCTGTCTTAAATCTTTTGGCAGGAAGCTCAAACCTTCAGCCGAATTATTTTTTACCGCCCTTATTCCAGTTTGGAAATCAGGATAAAATTTAAAGATTATTTTTTCTAAATATGGTTTTTGTCCGTAATAGTCGGGATTAGTAACAATCGTATATGATTTAATATTGCCTAGTCGATCTTTGGCCAGTGATTTGAATTTCCATGGACCAGAGCCGATTGGTTTTAAATTATATTCAGTTAGATTGGCGTTAATCGGTGGAATTTCGCCCCAAATATGTTCCGGCAGAATTCCGAAAGTTAAGACTTCGGCAAATGAGGGATAGGGTTCGTTTGGCAGAACAAATTTAACGGTTTGGTCGTTAATTTTTTCAACGGTTACTCCTCGCAGGCTGACCAGTAGCGGACTTTTGAAATCCGGGTCTTGGATGCTTTTAACCGTAAAAATTATATCATCGGCTGTAAGCGGTTCATTGTCATGCCATTTTAGATCCGGTCTCAGGGTAAAAGTATAGGTTTTTTGGTCGTCGCTAATTTCCCATGTTTTCGCTAGATCAGGGACTAGTTGTAGTTGGCTGTCGTATTTTAGGAGCCCGGAAAATAATAGTTTTGAAATATCGGAATCAACATCGTTTATTTGCGATAAAATCGGATTAATATATTGGGGCGCGCCGATTAAGCCCTCGGTATATTCTCCGCCGGTTGTCGGAACGGGTAAAAAATTATTTTGATAAAAATTAATCGCGATAAACGTTAGTGAGATAAGTATGAGCAATGATAGCGAACCGACAATTTTTTTTTCTTTTAACGATAAAACCCGCGGCAATTGTTTTAATTGCTTCAGGCTAGGAATTTTTTTAGGACTTAAAGAGTAAACCAACTTTTTATCAAGATTATTTTGCAGGTTAAAATTGGATTCAATTTTTTTCTCTTTCGCCTTATTAAATTTTGGTAAGAAAAAATTTATATTTTTTTTGGTTAAAAATATAAAAATCGCAAAGTTGTGTTTAGTGGAAGATGAAATTATCAGCTATTTAATAAATAGCGTTGATCAAGGCGATGGCCAGAAACGCTATTGAGAGAATGATCGTTAAGATAAAGATAATTTTTTCCGCTCCTCGCTTGGTGCGATAAATATTGCCTTCGCCACCGAAAGCCGAGCCTAGGCCGGCCCCGCGGTTTTGCAATAGAATCATGATAATCAGCAGGATGGCAATTGTTAGTTGAACTATATCTAGCATAATTTTGATTTATTTAATGATTTCAGCCTAACAGAAAACTAATTAAGTGTCAACTTTTTCTTTTTTTAATGATTTCTTGGAGTTTAAAGACGTGTTTTCCGCTTACTTTCATCTTCGTATCTTTTTTGTCTTTTCTCCCGGTGAGTAATTTTTCTTCTAACTGGTCGGCCATTTCGGTCGCCAGGCGATTATTTGGCATATTTTTGGATATATATTAATTATGGTATAATATAATTAAATTTATGTATAGTGATAATAATTTAGAACCAGCCGGTACCTTAAAAGATTTGGCTGATAATCATAAAAAATGGCATAAAAAATGGTGGGGCCGAATAATCTTATTCTTTTTAACTATTTTTTTGATAATTTTTTGCGCCTTAGGATTTTATTTTATAAGAGTGACTTATCTGCTCAGAACCGGCCGAATTACAGTTCAAGACTTATTCGGACCTAATCCTGCCGTCGACTCGGTTAAAGATACGTCGGTTTTATTTACCGCCGAAGATCCGGCTGTCGGCCCGAAGGACGCCAAAGTTATAGTTGTGGAATTTTTTGATTTTAAATGTTCAGCCTGTCAGAGTGAATATTCGGTCATTAAACAGTTGATGAAAGATTATCAAGGCCAGGTTAAATTTGTATTTCGAAATTTTCCAATTATTGATTCCGACCAATCTTTATTGTTGGCGCTCGTGGCACAGTGCGCTCATCAACAGGGAAAATTTTTTGAAATGCAGGACAAGATTTTTTCTATTCAGCCGGCTGATGTTGATGAGGCTGGGTTGAAGGTTTACGCTCAACAAATCGGTTTAAATAGTCTGCAGTTTAATAGTTGTTTTGATTCAAGGGTATATTTGGATGAAATTGAACGAGATTTCACCGATGGCTCGACTGTCGGCGTGGCCGCTACGCCCACTTTTTTCATCAATGGAATTAAGATTGTCGGCGCTATTCCTTTACATTCTTTTCAGCGGTTAATTGACCAAGAATTAAATAAACTTGATTAAATTAAATAATTTTTTATGAACAAAAGTATAAAATTTTTTCCAATTTTGTCCGTCATTATTTTTTTATTATCATTTTCAATTGTGTTTGCGGCCGATGCTTTTAAAGCGCCCGTGCCAGAAGTTCCGATTGGTGATGAAAGTCTTAACTTGTCCGCCATTAATTGCACTACCGATGCCGTCGATGGAAAATGTACAATCAATTGGCTAAGTCAGTATGTGGCTGTTATTTTTGAATATGGCATGACCTTGGCGGTTACTTTAACGATATTAATGATGATGATCGGCGGATTGATTTGGATGATGTCTGGCGGTAGTTCTGATAAGGTTGGCGTAGCCAAAGAATTTATTACCTCGGCGTTGCTGGGTTTAATGTTGGCGTTATTTTCCTATTTAATCTTATATACTATAAATCCTCGGCTTACGGTGTTGGAATCTCTTAGTATTAATGTGCCGCAGTTGGCTCCAGAGCCAGAGGAAGAAGATGGAGAGCAAAAACCGGAGGGTTGGGGTTGCTGTTTAATATCTTCTCATCAGGGTGGATCAAGCCCGACGATAACATGTACGTTGTATGATGATTTAAGCACCTGTAGCGGTAGCACCTATCCTAGTCAAGAGTGTAGTGCTGTTGAAGCATGTCAGTAATTAGAGCATGACAAATAGGTTTAATTATGGGTAGCCGAGGCTTTTATGCCTCGGCTTTTTAAATTTAAGGCGGGGCGTAAAAGCCTGCCTGCCGGCAGGCAGGCGATAATTCGATTCGTGGGCCGGTATGGCAATGAATAATAAATTATTTTAATACCTTAGCAACCCCACTCCTCGCGAAGGGTAGGATTTAGAATAAAGCGAAATATATTATAAAATTAGTCCATTCTAGCGCTCCGAAATAAATTTCAGAGCTGATTAGAAACAAAGCCCAGCCTGGCCTGCCTCGCGTCGAAGTGGGTCTAACGGCGAGTCAAGGCGGGTAAACTGGGCTCGCTATTTTGTTGTGTGGATTGAAAAAATAATCAGCCCCACGCTTCATGAAAGGTGAAATCTACTCAAAAAAATGCCCGCTTTAGCGGGCTTTGTTTCTTTTAGCTCTGAGCTTAAGCTTAGAGCGGTCAAAGCAATAACATATTAAATCGTTCAATAGATCATTTAATATCTTGACGGCGGGGCGTAAAAGCCTGCCTGCCGGCAGGCAGGCCCCACCTACCCGGCCTGCCGACAGGCAGGCAATAATCCGGTTGGAATAAAGCGAAATATATTTGACATAATCCAAAAACAGGCGTAAACTCTATATTTAGTTATAAATAAAATACGTCTGTTTTTTATGATTAGCAAATCAATCAACATCCGCGGTGCGCGGGTTCACAATTTAAAAAACATTGACATTGAAATCCCGAAAAATAAGCTGGTGGTTTTGACCGGTATTTCCGGTTCCGGCAAGTCTTCGCTGGCATTTGATACTATCTACGCCGAAGGCCAGCGCCGTTACGTTGAATCTCTTTCCGCCTATGCCCGGCAGTTTTTAGGTTTAATGGATAAGCCGGACGTGGATTCAATTGACGGGCTGTCGCCGGCGATTTCCATTGATCAAAAATTAGGTTCGGTTAATCCTCGTTCAACGGTTGGAACAATTACCGAGATTTATGATTATTTTCGGTTGCTTTTTTCTCGGGTCGGCCGGGTTCATTGTCCATCTTGCGGCCAAGAGATTAGGAAGCAGAGTTCCGCGGAAATTATCAGAGAAATTTTAAAACTAGACGGATCAAATATCACAATTTTAGCACCCTTGGTTTTTGACAAAAAAGGCAATCAGCGAGACACCCTTAAAGAAGTTGAAAAGGCTAATTTTCGGCGTGTAAGAATTGACGGCGAATTTTACAGCTTAAGCGATAAAAATCCTATTATTCTTGATGAACAAAAGCGGCACAGTATTGAGATTGTCGTTGGTGAAATAAAAAAATCCACTCTTAGTAAATCCGCCTTGAAAGATGAATTAACTCGGTTGGTGGAATTGGGCTTGGATTTGGGTAACGGTCAAATTGTGATTTTGCCGGAGACTGGTAAATTTTTAAAATTTTCTCAATATCATTACTGCGCAAATTGCAATTTGACTGTGCCAAAAATTGAGCCTCGTAATTTTTCATTCAATTCTCCGGCCGGCGCTTGTCCGAAGTGTCTAGGTCTTGGTATTAAATTGGAAGTCGATCCGGAGTTGGTTATTCCCAATAAAAGGCTGACTTTGGCTCAAGGCGCGATTAAGCCATGGGCTAGAAATTTTTCCAATCAGAGTATGTATTGGCAGTTATTGGCAGCGGTTGGCCGAGAAAACAAATTTTCTTTAGATGTTGCGGTTGAAAAGATTTCTGTTGATAAGCAAAAAATTATTTTTTATGGTACCGGCGAAAAAACTTATGTTATTAACGGCCAGAAAGTAAAGTTTGGCGGCGTGGTTGAAATTTTGGAACAGAAATATAACGAATCCGCTTCGGATTATTTGTGTAAAGAAATTGAGCAATATATGAGGGTTTTAATTTGTCCGGCTTGTGCTGGAAAAAGATTGAAGCCGGAGTCGTTGGCCGTAACGCTGGGCGGATTGAATATTTCTCAGATTACTAGCCAGACAATTGATAAAACAATTGAGCTGGTGGAAAATTTGAAAAAAGCTAAATCCGGCGTTGACGCTTTAACTGGTCGTGAATTAAAAATTGCCGACCTGGCGTTTAAAGAAATTATCAGTCGACTCAAATATTTAAATGACGTCGGTTTAGGTTATTTAACCTTAGATCGTTCGTCAACGACGTTATCCGGCGGAGAGTCTCAAAGAATCAGGCTGGCGACTCAGCTCGGCCTATCGTTGTCCGGCATTATTTATATCTTGGATGAACCGTCAATTGGTTTGCATCAGCGTGATAATCAAAAATTAATTGACACTTTAAAATATTTAAGAGATTTGGGCAACACAGTTTTAGTGGTGGAGCATGACAAGATGACGATGATGGCCGCCGATGAAATAATTGACATTGGTCCTGGCGCGGGTCAATTGGGCGGCAAAGTGGTGGCCCAGGGGACGCCGGAGCAGGTAATTAAAAATAAAAATTCACTGACTGGCCAATATTTGTCCGGTAAGTTGGAAATTCAACCGCCGACTGTTTATCGCCGAGGCAATGGCAAGTCAATTGAAATTATCGGTGCGACTGAATTTAATTTGAAAAATGTTGACGCCAAGATTCCATTGGGAAAACTTATTTCCTTAACCGGGGTATCCGGTTCTGGCAAATCTACTCTGTTAGTTGAAATTTTAGTTAAAGCGTTGACTCAAAAATTTTATCGTTCAAAAGCGATCCCTGGCCAGCATAAAGAAATTAAAGGGATTGAAAATATTGATAAAGTTATTGCCATTGATCAATCGCCGATCGGCCGGACTCCACGATCAAATCCGGCGACTTATACCGGCGTATTTACTTACATCCGTGATTTATTTACGCAGACGAAAGAGGCGAATATGCGGGGTTATAAAGTGGGTAAATTCAGCTTTAATGCCAAGGAGGGTCGTTGTAGTACTTGCGCTGGTGAAGGGTTAGTTAGAATTGAAATGCAATTTTTACCGGATGTTTATATTCAGTGCGAAGAATGTCATGGCAAGCGATATAAATCCGAAGTCTTAGAAGTTCATTATCAAGGCAAAAATATCGCCGATATTTTAGATATGTCAGTTGAGGAAGCAATGAGATTTTTTCGTCAGCATTCAATTATTCATAATAAATTAAAGACCTTATACGATGTTGGCTTAGGCTATGTTAAGCTCGGCCAGTCAGCCACGACATTGTCTGGCGGTGAAGCTCAAAGAGTGAAATTGGCGACGGAATTGTCGCGCCGGTCAACCGGCAAGACATTGTATATTTTAGACGAGCCGACGACCGGTCTGCATTTTGAGGATATCAAACGGCTGCTGCAAGTTTTAAATAAGTTAGTTGATAAGGGTAATACAGTTTTGATTATTGAACATAATCTGGATGTGATTAAATGTGCTGACTGGGTGATTGATATGGGCCCTGAAGGCGGAGACAAGGGCGGATATATAGTGGCTCAAGGGACGCCGAAAGATATTGTTAAATGCACTAAAAGTTATACCGGAAAATATTTGAAAGAAATTTTAAAGTAGAGATATTAATTGTTAAAATATTATATAAAAAAGGTTAATCTTTGATTTAGATTAGCCTTTGTTTTGTGAGTTTTAGATTTTAATTAGACTTCAATTGGTTGACCAAGTTCGTCCAAATTTTCTGACCCATGTCCTTCTGTTTTTCCTAATGCTTTAAGAAGGTTGAGTGCGGCTTGGAGTTGGGGCAGATCAAGAAATAAACTCCTGATGTAATTGGCCGGCGGCATTTTTATCTTATTGAATTCCGACTTAATCGCTAATTCGTTAAAAATCAGCTGTTCATTTTTTAATATTTCAAATCCTTTTTCTTCCCGCAGCCTTTTTTGGATTAAGAATTCACCGGGAACATTGATAATAGATTTGACGATGGGAGTTTTAGTCGCTTGTGTATTGTCTTGATTCTCGTCAGTGTTATTAGACCTTTGATTTTTGTAGCTAACCATTTTTTCCAGCTGTTTTTTATTGAGTATGGAAATTAATACCAGTAATTGTATGCTTGTCGGAGAAAAATCAAAGGCTTTATTTTGAAGAATATAGCCGATAACATTTTTAGGCAGCTTTCTGAGTTTTTCTCCCAGTCCAATGGAATTGCCAGCCATTAACTCCGCTAATTGGCCCGTTGGTTTTTGCATTTCTTGCAGCTGATGTTTTACACTGGATTCTAACGTTTCAATCATTCTCTGAATATTATCAGCCGAATTGTTTTGTGTTATAGCTGCCACCAATTGGTTTATAGCTTCTTGATTTAGGGCGCTTGATTTAATTACTATTTCTTGGCGATTAGCCGTATCACCGATTTTCTTTCCCCGTGCCTGACGAACAATTTCCCTGATGACTGAAATTTTATCAATTAGCATTTTTATTTCCCGAAAATTTGAGGCAATTGTTTGAATTAATTTTTGGGTTCTTACAGTTTCCTCTTTTGGTAGCATTTCAGCATCGGTATTATCCATTAGTTTCAGCGCCTTATTTATTATTTCCAACATCCCTTCTGACGGTGTTTCTTGCAGTTCAGAAATGATCTCCGGTAATAACGCCAAACTGTCTTCAATGTCAATAATTGAATCAATTATGGCTCGGTAGAGGTCAGCAAGTTTTTTTGTCTCTTGAGGCGCTTGGTCGGTTCTAATTTTGAAATATTCCTTGGCTATGCGTGATAAGTCGCCTATGGTTTCTATCCCTAGCTGGTCTTTTCTGGCTAGCTGTTCCCCGTCATTTTTTATTTTGTTTATCCGTGGCTCAGCTTTTTTTGTTAATCTTTCCAAAATAATCTTTATCTCGTCTACTATTGCTTTCCTTGTAGTATTTTTCATCATTTTTCCTCCAGTTTTATTTTTAAGGAACATTAAAGTTCTATTTATTGCCGTATATGGCAGTTTAGTATTTTTTATTGTAAAATGCAAGGCCGTTTTATTTTTAAAATAACTTTTGTATAAACAGAAATCTGGCTTGAAATAAACGCCTTTTTGTGTTAATTTAAACTCATTATGCAGAAAGATTACGACCATAAAAAAATTGAGCCGAAATGGCAGAAATATTGGGAGAAGAAAAAGGTTTTCGCCGCCAAAGACAAATCCGATAAAAATAAATTTTATTGTCTGATTGAATTTCCTTATCCGTCCGGCGATGGTTTACATGTCGGGCATCCCCGCAGCTATACGGCTTTAGATATTTTGGCCCGCAAACGGAGAATGCAGGGTTATAATGTTTTATATCCGATTGGTTTTGATGCTTTTGGCTTGCCATCAGAAAATTATGCCATTAAAACCGGAATTCATCCGGCTATTACCACGGAAAAAAATATTAAGACATTTACCCGGCAATTAAAATCGCTGGGATTTTCTTTTGATTGGTCTCGTCAGGTAACCACTACTGACCCGGATTATTATAAATGGACGCAATGGATATTTTTAAAAATGTATGAGAATGGCCTGGCTTATAAATCTAAAATTTCAATTAATTGGTGCTTGTCGTGCAAGATCGGCTTGGCTAACGAAGAAGTGGTTAATGGCAAATGCGAACGTTGCAGCGGTCAAGTGGAAAAGCGTGATAAAGAGCAGTGGTTATTAAGGATTACGGAATACGCTGAAAAATTAATTGACGATTTAGAATTAGTCGATTATCCGGATCGAATTAAAAATCAGCAGATTAATTGGATCGGTCGGAGTGAGGGAGCGGAGATTAATTTTAAAGTAGATGGCGTTAATCAACAACTTAGAGTTTATACCACCCGACCCGATACTTTATTTGGGGCTACGTTTATGGTGTTGGCGCCTGAACATGAGTTGGTTAAAAGTATCACTTCTCAGTCGCAAGCATCATTAGTGGAAGAGTATGTTGGTCAGGCAGCTAAAAAAAGTGATTTAGAACGGACCGAGTTGGCTAAAGATAAGACAGGAGTATTTTCCGGTGCTTATGCGATTAATCCGGTTAATAATAAAAAAATCCCGATTTGGATTGCCGATTATGTTTTAGCTTCTTATGGTACTGGTGCGATTATGGCGGTACCGGCGCATGACCAGCGTGATTGGGATTTCGCCAAAAAGTATAAGCTACCGATTATCGAAGTAATAGCCGGTGGTAATGTTAATCAGTCGGCTTATGAAAATATTGCCGAAGGGACGATGGTCAATTCCGGTCGATTTGATGGCCTAGCTGTTAAAAAATGTATTGTTGATATAATTGATTGGTTACAGACAGCGGAGTTGGGCCAGGCAACCGTTAATTATAAATTGCGTGATTGGGTTTTTTCTCGCCAGCGGTATTGGGGAGAGCCGATCCCAATCGTTTATTGCTGTCATTGTTGGGAAAAACAGAACAAGGAGTTTAAGTCGCAAGCCGTTGAGGGGGTGGACTATGCCGTAATTGATGATGTAGATTATGCCATTATTCCTGTCCCTCAAAGTCAATTGCCAATTGTTTTACCAGAAATAAAAAAGTATGAACCTACCGACAATGGCGATTCGCCGTTGGCGGAAATCAAAAATTGGGTTAATGTCCCGTGTCCTGTCTGTAAGTCAGAGGCTAAAAGGGAGACTGACACCATGCCGAATTGGGCGGGTTCTAATTGGTATTTTTTACGCTATCTTGATCCGAAAAACCATCGGCATTTAGCTAGCGAAGATAAGTTGAAGTATTGGCTGCCGGTTGATTGGTATAATGGTGGAATGGAGCATACCACCTTACATCTTTTATATTCACGATTTGTTTATAAATTTTTATACGATATCGGCGCTGTGCCTCAGGAGTGTGGACCTGAACCATACAAAAAGCGAACATCGCACGGCATGATTTTAGGCGAAGGTGGAGAAAAAATGTCAAAATCTAAAGGCAACGTGATTAATCCCGATGATATTATTAAAGAATATGGCGCTGATACACTGAGGATGTATGAAATGTTTATGGGTCCTTTTGATCAAGCTATCCCTTGGGATACCAAGGGCGTTAAGGGTGTTAGACGATTTTTGGACAAAGTGTGGAATCTTTTTCAGTCGGCGGCAGTTAAATCTGGGTTGGAAGATCAGAATTTTATTTCTTTGTTGCATCGGACTATAAAAAAAGTGGGCGATGATATTGAAACACAAAATTACAATACCGCTATTTCAGCCATGATGATTTTACTTAATAAAATGTTGGAAATAAAATCAATCAGTTCAAATACTCGAGAAATATTTCTTAAAATTTTATCGCCGTTTGCACCGCATGTTTGTGAGGAGTTATGGTCTGGACTGGGAAAAAAGAATTCAATTTTTGGTCAAAAATGGCCAGAGTATGATGAAATTTTGGCGCAAAATAAAGAGGTGGAATTAATTATTCAAGTTAATGGTAAATTGCGAGATAAAATAAAAGTCGTCGGCGATATTAATGAGCAGTCGGCGGAAAAATTAGCCAAAGAGAGCGGTAATGTTAAAAAGTATATTGAAGGAAAAAATATTAAAAATATAATTTTTGTTCCCGGCCGATTAATTAATATCGTAATTGAATAAGTAAATATTATGCAAATAATTCAAGTTTCTGAAAATTTAAAACAGCATTGGGATAGTTTTGTAAAAACTAATGCTGCCGACGGTGGATTGTTACAATCATGGGCGTGGGGTGATTTTCAAAAATCACTTGATAATAAAATTTTTCGCCTAGCCTTAATTAACGGCGGCGGACAAATTCAAGCCGTGCTCTTGATTATTAAGCATGAGTTGCCATTTGAATACAATTATCTTTATTGTCCCCGAGGGCCGATTATTAATATTTTGGAAGTAGAACATTTAAATTCTTTATTTGCTGAGATTAAAAGTATTGCTCAGGAGGAAAAAAGTTTTATGGTCCGAGTAGATCCGCCGTGGGTTCTTGGCAACGAAAAAAGAATTTTAGATGTCGATTTTCGTAAAAGCGATTATGAAGTCCAGCCGAAATGTAATTTTATAATTGATATAACTTCTGATCAGCAAGATATTTTAGGCCAGATGAAACAAAAAACTCGATATAATATCGGCTTGGCTAAAAAGAAAGGCGTGACGGTCCGGATTAGCGATAATATTGTTGATTTAGAAAGTTTTTGGCAGTTAACCAAGCAAACGGCCAAACGGGATGGATTTTCTTCTCATCATAAAGAGCATTATAAAAAGATGTTTGAAATCCTGAAAGAAGACGGAACTATGAAGCTTTTTTTGGCAGAATATGATCATAAAATTATCGCCGCTAATTTAGTATCTTTCTTTGGCCAAGTTGGCACTTACTTACACGGTGCTTCGTCGGATATGTATAGAGAGACCATGGCGCCTTATCTGTTGCAATGGGAGGCGATCAATGAAGCCAGAATTTTGGGTTGTCAATATTATGATTTCGGCGGTGTGGATATTGATGGGAAATATGGCAATAAATGGCATGGGATTACCAGATTTAAAACCGGATTTGCCGAGGAGGTAAAGCCAAAAGAATATATCGGCGGTTTTGAGTTAATTTTTAACCCAATAATTTTTGCGACTTATAAGTTTATTAAGCAAATAAAGGAGTGAGATTAAAAAATACTTTTTCAAAATTTAATTCTTCACTTTCCGGCGGGGTAGTTGCTTTATATTCTAACCGGATGATTCAAGAAATTGCCGACGGCCTGCTCGGACTTTTTTTTCCGGTTTTTTTGTTTGAAAAATATCAGTCAATAAATAAGGTTTTGCTATTCTACCTTTTCAGTTACTTGTTGATTCTTTTCCTTTCCGCACCGGGAGCGATGATTGCGTCAAGAATCGGTTTTAAAAAGGCGCTCATTTTTAGTGTCGCCGGCGGTGTTGGGTATTATATCTGCTTTTATTTTTTCGATTATAATATTATTTTATTTTCAATTTTAGCGCTGATTTTTATTAATTACGACCGCATGCTTTATTGGACACCGTATCATTCGGATTTTGCCAAATTAACCGATAAAAAAACTCGGGGCCGGGTCATTGGTTTATTGAATTCAGTCGGCTCTTTGGTCGGGATCGCCGTTCCGATATTAGCTGGGTTTATCATTGCTCAATCTGGCTTTCGCGCTTTATTTTTAATTGTCATCGTAGTGTATGCCAGTTCGGTTATTCCATTTTTTGTGCTGCCGGAAATTTCTGAGCAATTCACTTTTGGTATCCGCCAAACTTGGAAAATTTTGTTTCATCCGCGAGATCGCCGGATTCTTTTTACTTATATGGCGGACGGCGCGGAAAATGTTATTGCCGGTGTTGTTTGGCCAATTTTTCTATTTCAAATTCTTCGTGGTGATTATCGGGCCGTTGGTGTAGTTTCTTCTTTAATAATTTTAGCGACAATTTTTATCAGATTGATACTCGGAAATTATGTCGATAAATTCAGTAAGAAAAAATTACTCAAATATGGAACCATATTTTATTCTTTTGGCTGGCTGGTTAAAATGTTTGTCCAAACCGGTTTTCAGGTTTTTGCCATTTCCACTTATCATAACTTTTCGTCGATTGCAATGAGGACGCCTTATAATGCTTTAATGTATGAAAAAGCGGCCGATGCCGGCCATTACGTTGATGAATACACCGTACTGAGAGATATGTCGTTAAGCTTGGGCCGGATTACGGCAATATTACTTTTAATGATCTTATTTAGTTTTGCCAGCTTAAATTCCGCATTTATTTTGGCGGCGGTTGTAATTTTATTTATTAATTTACTTTAGGATATGATAATTGTTAAAGCGGATAAAAGTGGAATTAGCTCGGCGGTTGCCCGACTGAAAAAAGGCCAAGTTGTGGCCTATCCAACCGATACCGCTTATGGTCTAGGTGGAATTTTTAATTCAGTTAAAGTGACTAAAGACATTTTACGGATTAAAAATCGCCAGGATGAAAAATTTACCATTGTGGCCTCCAGTCTATATCAGGTTAAAAAGTTTTTTCGGCTTAATCAGATAGAGATTGAGTTGGCTAAAAAATTTTGGCCCGGTCCGTTATCAATAGTCGTTTCTAGTCGTTTTGCCGTTCGGGTACCTAATAGTAAAATTGCTATTGCGTTGTGTCGTCGAGTCGGTCGACCTTTAATCGCTACATCAGCTAATATTTCCGGTCAACAGTCGCCTTATAGTGCTCAAGAAATTATTGATCAATTTACTGATAAAAAAAATCAACCAGCATTGATATTAGATGCTGGCCGGTTGAAAAAAATAAAAACCTCAACATTAGTTCAGGTTAGGGCTGATAAAATTGAAGTTTTGCGTCAGGGAGCGGTTAAAATTTAGTAATAAGACCCGCGGCAGCTGTCGCCAACCGAATGGATGTTTGGGAAAGTGAAATATAAGCCCTGGCCGTAACCGGTACCGATCACAAATCCTTGGCCGTTGCATGCCGGCATTCCTTGATTAGGATATAATACCAATACAATTCCGGGTTTTCCGCCCGACGTTACTTGTTGTAAGGCTTTAACTTTTAATCCGGCCGGAGAAACGTTGGCCGCTTGAAGGATTGCCATAAAACCTGGACAGAGTGTTTTACAATTTACGCTAGTGCAACCACATTCAACAAACAGGCTTGACGGTCCGACAATTGCAGCAATATTAATTAGGGGACACATTAGTGGGGCGTAGGAAAGCATTATCGGCATGCAATTTTTTAGTTCCTGGGGTTCCAATACGTTGTCTCTTAACGTGCTAAAGGCGTCTTTCTTGGATTGCACATAATTTTGGAAGATATGAAGCGTAAACGGCGTTTGTAAAATACAATTTACAATGGTGCAAATCGGATTCTGAAGGCAAGTTGATTTACTGCTACAGTCCAAGGTAAAATTTATCTGGCCGCCAAATGGGCCGGTAGTCTTGTTGGGAATAATTGATTGGATTCCGGCCGCTTGAATGTCACGAGGATTAAAAATAAAAAAGCCCGCCGTTCCCAAGCCGACGATTACAATAAAGATCAAGCTGATTAATAAGCTTTTCCAGTGTTTTTCTAGAAATTTTCCCTTTTTTCCAATTATAATTTTCTGTTTAAAAAATCGCATAAGCGGCGATAATAGAAATTATTAAGATGGCCAACGTAGCTAACCACCATTTGATTTTTTTATGCATCATTCCCTCAATTATCATATATTGTTATTATAGTACATTCAGTTGGCATCGGCAAGTTTAATCTAAATATAATTTATTACTTATGATAAAAAAAATAAAAGCGATTTGCCAATTATACGGTATAAAACCTCAGCGCGATAAGGGCCAGAATTTTTTGATTAATCAAGAAGTCATTGAAAAAATTATCGCTGCTGCCGGGATTTTGCCGGAAGATATTATTTTAGAGGTTGGGCCGGGACTGGGAATTTTGACCGAGGCGTTGATCAAAAAAGCCAAAAAGGTTTTAAGTATTGAGCTGGATAAAAATCTTTTTGATTTTCTTAAAATAAAATTTAAAGGAGCTGGCAATCTAGAATTAATTAATCAAGATATTTTAAAATGGCGGACCACTAATAGCAACGCTTTTGATTTAAACTATAAAATTGTTGCCAACTTGCCTTATAACATTACTTCAATTTTTTTGCGGGAATTTTTATCAAAAGATCCAAAGCCAAGTGCGATGATTTTATTATTACAAAAAGAAGTTGCTGAACGAATTTGCTGCCAAGCCGGTAAAATGAGCTTACTGGCGGTTTCTGTTCAATTATATGGCTCGCCGGAAATTATTGACTTGGTGCCCAATAGTGATTTTTGGCCGGAACCGCAGGTTA
>Ga0066639_10001449_pt1 | contig 21107 bp, 17 predicted proteins | sample CryGeyCG2114_010_2_FD_59504 | JGI IMG/M metagenome (GOLD analysis project Ga0066639, IMG submission 59504) | Groundwater microbial communities from aquifer - Crystal Geyser CG10_big_fil_rev_8/21/14_0.10 | ecosystem: Environmental > Aquatic > Deep subsurface > Groundwater | place: USA: Utah...
TGATAATCTACCCCCACTAAAATACTACCTCACTGTCGGGCAGACTGGGGCTTAGTACAACATAATTTGTTAAATAGCCAATGTAAGACCATATACGGCCTTGGCCTATCGCACTTCCTCGTGTACTCTGCATTGCGATCCATGGCTAAGCTTGTCCTATCTGATGGCACTGTATTTGAAGGAAAATCCTTCGGTGCAGCAGTCGATTCTGATGGAGAAGTTGTTTTCAATACAGGAATGGTCGGGTATCCAGAAAGCATGACAGACCCAAGTTACCGAGGTCAGATCCTTACATTTACGTATCCTCTTATTGGAAACTACGGTGTGCCAAGTGAGGAGAAAAATGAATATGGTTTTTCAAAGAACTTCGAAAGCGAGAATATTCATGTACGAGGGATTATCGTCACACAAGTGAGTGAAGACCATAGTCACCACAAAGCAGTGAGTTCTTTGCAGAGGTGGATGGAGCATCACAATATTCCAGGAATTACAGGCATAGACACACGCGCACTCACAAAGAAGCTCCGAGAACACGGTGTTATGCTTGGACGAATTGTGCAGGACAATACCGCAGCAGGAACAGATGCAGTTGCAGACCCAAACGAACTAAACCTTGTAGCCGAGGTAAGCTGTAAAGAGCCTGTGACGTACGAACCTACAGAGAACAACATAGACAAAGCAATTATCTGTTACGACTGTGGCGTAAAGAGAAACATTCTCCGTTCGTGGCTGAAGAGAGGCGTGACTGTTCACCGTGTCCCATGGGATTACGATCTTAAATCGTCAAACCTCAAATACGATGCAGTGTTTGTGAGTAACGGACCAGGTGACCCAAAGAAATGCGACAAAACAATTGAGAACATAAAGTGGAGCATCGACAAGGGGATCCCAACATTTGGTATCTGTCTTGGTAATCAGCTGTTGTCACTCGCAATTGGGGGAGACACGTACAAGCTGAAGTACGGACACCGCGGGTGTAACCAACCATGTAACGAAGTAGGAACAAAGCGTTGTATCATCACGTCACAAAACCATGGGTTTGCAGTGGATGGCGAAAAGCTTCCAGAAGGGTGGGATGTATGGTGGAAAAATGCCAATGACGATACGGTTGAAGGGATAAAGCACGAGTCTGGAAAGTTCTTCTCTGTTCAGTTCCACCCAGAAGCATTCCCAGGACCTGAAGATGCAAACTACCTATTCGATGAGTTCTTGAAGGTGTTATAGTTGAGACATGCCCACACCTTCCTATACCGCCACCTGCACACAAAATAACATCATCGCAGACGGTATTCATCAGATTCATTTTACAAAGCCAGAAGGTTTTTCTTTTGAGGCAGGGCATTTTTTACTGATAGATGTTCCACTACTTGATAATGCAGAAGATATTCAGCCACGTGCGTACAGCATTGCATCCGCACCAGATGATGATGAGATTGTCCTCGCAATAAAAATAGTACCAAATGGTCGTGCAAGTAATTGGATAGAAAAGCAATTAAAAGAGGGGATGGAGGTTCGCATTCAGGGGCCATTTGGAAAGTTCTTACTCGATCCTGAAGTAGAAAAAGATTATGTGATGATGTGTACAGCAACAGGCATTGCACCATTTCGTTCGCAGCTTCGAACTATTCTTCCAGCAGGGGAAACACGAAAGATAGATCTCTTCTTTGGCCTCCTCTCAAGCAACGAACTCTTTTGGGAAGACGAGCTCAAGGCATTTGCAGACGAATATCCAAATTTCTCATATCACATCTGTGCGTCAGAGCCAGTAGATGGATGGGATGGCTTCAAGGGCTATGTGCAGCAGCATGCACAGACGGTTATTGAGGATTTTTCTCATAAACAAATCTACCTTTGTGGAAGTCCACTCATGACAAAGGCGGTAAAAGAAACCTGCATCAATGAACTTGGTATTCCAAGGGAGGATATCCACATGGAAGGGTTTATTTAGTCTTCGTATTGGGTAAATATCCACATTGAATACGATATACTTCGTGTATGACGTATTCGAATTGGCATTTGATAAAAGATCTCTATGGCTTTCTTGGAAGAAGAAAAATTCCTTTCTTGATAGCGACATTATGTCGTGCTTCAAGCGATATTGTTCGTTTGTATCCAGCATTTGCCTTTGCAAACATTATTACATTTCTTACAAAATATGAAACAGGTGCATCATTAGATCCTCTGCGTTTTTATCTGTTAACAGCGTTACTGTCATATTGGTACACAGTACTCACACGAGAAATTGCAAAATTAATAGGATTTCGAGTAGCAGAAAAAACAGCGGTTCAGTCTGAAGTTGAGGGCTTCAAGCACTGCATAGAGTTAGACCTATCATGGCATGAGTCCAAAAATACAGGAAACAAGATGAAGCAAATATACAAAGGCAGCGAAGGGATAGTTACGGTGCTACGTATGTGGATAACGAACTTCATAGAGATAAGTGTTAATTTTATTGGTATTACGTTTATCTTATTTCGCTTAGATCCTCATTCGGCAATTGGCTTGATCATATTTATGATTGTGTACTACGTCTTAGCAAAATATATCTCTAAGCCAGCACTATCGTGGGTGCATAAGGTTAACTTGCAAGAAGAGGATGCATTTGGAATTAGTTTTGAAGCAGTGAATAATATTCGTAGCGTTAAGGTACTTGGAATGAAAGATTCAATTGTGAAACGTATGCAGGAAAAGTATAACGATCTATATGCATGTATCCACAAACGGATTTTGTGGTTTCGAGCCCGAGATACAGTACTTGTTGGGTTTGGAACATCAGTCGAAATTATTATGGTGGCAATGGTGTGCTGGAAGATCCTACAAGGAGATTTGGGTGTGGGATACCTAGTACTCTTCTTGCAGTATTTTAGAAAGACATGGGAAAATGTAGAAGAGCTCGCAGAAACAACAGTGCAGTTTGCCGTTGCACGTTATGGTGTGGCAAGAATGAAAGATATTCTCAACGAACCAATTGTTATAGACAAAGATGCAGACAAAAAAGATTTTCCAAGCAACTGGAAGACATTGCATCTACAAGATTTACATTTTGCTTATGGTAAAAAAGAAGTACTCCATAGTATCAATCTCAAAATACAGCGAGGTGAAAAGATAGGTATTGTTGGTTTATCTGGAGCTGGTAAATCAACATTGTTTAAGTTGCTTCTCAAAGAGCATGAAAATTATACAGGAGATATTCTCTTTGACTCATTGCGCCTAAGGGATATCAAGAGGTCATCTTTCTTCAAGCATTCTTCTGTTGTACTACAGGACACAGAACTCTTTAGCTTTTCCCTCAAAGACAACATTGTTTTGGTAAATCCAAAGCAAGAGGATAATCAAGAGTTACTAGAGTCGGTGATATCTACAACTCACATTTCAGACTTTGTCTCAAGGCTTCCACATGGCATTGATACGTTGATAGGGGAAAAGGGATTACGACTATCTGGAGGTGAGAAACAACGAGTAGGAATTGCAAGAGCGTTGTTTAAACAGCCACAAATTTTATTTTTAGATGAGGCAACATCGCATTTAGATTTGGAGTCAGAAGAGAAAATCCAAGACTCTTTACATCAATGTTTTGAGCAAGAGATAACAGCAATTGTTATTGCTCATCGTCTATCGACCATAAAAGAGATGGATCGAATTATTGTGCTGGACCAAGGCAAAATTATTGAACAAGGATCTTTCGATGAGTTATACAAAAAAAGAGGTTCATTTTATGGCTTGTGGGAGCGGCAAAAATTATAGGGATACCTCTCCTTCCTCAATCATCTGAAGCACCTTCGGGTACCACTCACGTTCAAGTAATTGAATCCTATCCTTGAGGGCTTCTTCGTCATCACTAGGAAGAACGGCACATTCTTTCTGTAAAATAATGGGTCCGGTATCTACCCCTTCATCAATAAAGTGAATGGTCATGCCAGATATCTCGTCACCTGCTTTGAGTGCATCGGTAATTGCGTGAGCACCTGGGTGTGCAGGTAGCAGAGCTGGATGCACATTGATGATTCTATTTTTCCACTGAGCAACAAACCAAGGGCTTAGGATAAACATCCACCCAAGTGCTGCAACAACAGTATCTTTCGGGTCTCCTCCTGCTTCGAGGATCATTTCATGGAGTTTTTTGTCGTAATCCTCTCTGGTTTCACCGTCTTCCCTATCTACTCTGTAGATGGGAAACCCTGCATCTCGAACAACAGAGACGCATCCTCTATCGTCGCTATCGGTAACAAGACCAAGGCATTCCATAGTGACGTCTCCATCGTTCACACGGTCAAGAACAACTTTTGCAGTGGAGCCACGAGATGAAGACAGAATAATAAATTTCATAACTGCATTCTAAATGACTCCATAGTAAATGTCTTTCTCTCTTTCGATTCCTGGGACCCATCCAGAAAAGTCCGTAAATGTAAGGTTATGACCACGGATAATAGCTGCAGGACAGGATTGGTCACCATTACCCATCATGAAGTTGGCTGCAGTCGCTAGCTGGTCTGCAATCGCTTCTTCAGTCACTCCTAACTCTTGCCCGAAGAGGTCAGGTGTACCAACCATGCTTTGTAGAGGGTCTATTCCGCAAACTGTCAGTGCAAAAGCCATGACACCTCTACGCCGCGGGCAGAGGCCAGAATCAGTGATAATAACTGCCGTACGAGGAATAGCAAATTGCTGTTGTAGTTTTTCCCCAGAAGCGACAGGATCTTGCGGCCAACCAATAACGTAACCATCATCGATATTACTTCTATCTAGTCCTGCATTTGGAACAAGAATAGATCCGTGTGTCATACCGTCTGGACGCAGCTCTGTGAGAACAATGCCATCAACTGTTTGGATAAATTGCCCATTCATCCTTTTTGTTTCATTAATGATAGCTTGGTAGTACTGCGCTGTTTTATCGTATTTCTTTCGCAGATCCATTGCTTCTTTTTCAGCAACCACTGATGAGAGGTCTATAGCAGCACCTTCAGTTGTGGCGACAGCTTTAGAGCTAATGACAACAATGTCACCCTCAGCGATGCCACCACGTTCCATAAGAATATGTGCAAGGTCATCACCTGGCTTGAGAAGCGGTGTAATAATAGGGAGTATCTCCATTAGTACAATGTTACAGAACTATCAGTAACAAGAATAACATTACGATCAACAGTCTCTGCTTCGATTTCAACAGTAACGAGATTTACTTTCATCTGAACGCCAGAGGGATTGTGTAGCAAGATAGACTCTGGTCCATTAAACGCATAAAAAGACACACCAGAATGCGCGGGTAGATGCCAGCGGGAGAACCCAAATGTCGGTTCGTCTGATGTAATGTCTTTTGCAGGAGTATTTCGTACTTCACGAAGTGTCCAATCGCTTGGCACACTAATCTTAATCTCTTCATCACTATCAGAAAAAATATCGACCATTGCACTCGTGCTTAGTTTACCAACCTCAACGTAGAGAGACAGTGGTTGAACATGTTCCACACCAATGTCTGCAGTATCACGAAGAAGCACACCACCGAGCTTTGAAAATTGGAGTGATGTACATGAAAAAACAATTAACAAAACGAAGCCAGCAAGTGCTGCTTTGCTATGTTTTCCTGCCGAGCGTGGTATTGAAAGTAGTGACACAGAAACATCCTACCTGTAATTGTTCAAAGACAGGAGTTTTTTTTGTTGCATATGAGCCATTCTGGTATACTGATGATCATGGATATCGACCCACATACATTGCAGCAAATACTTGATAAGATTAAACAACAGATGCGATGTCCACAGTGTGGAAAGCACGTACCAGTAGATTTTTCTTCTGTCCGTGTGATGAGTGATAACGCACTTCTTCTTCAATTGAAGTGTGATTCATGTAACGCTTTTATTGTTCTTCATGCATCACTCCAAGGTGTAGACCAAATTAGTGATGAAGTCTTTGGTGATGAAGAGGGGACAACAAATGCATCATCAACATTACAGATGAGTGAAAATGAAATGAAAATGCTCAATGCAGCACTCGAAGAATCTGGAGGATCATTCAGTACGCTATTTGAAAAATACGATAAAGATACAGATGAAGAATAAACTCTTTTTATGCCTCTTGGCGATTCCTTTACTAACAGGGTGTAGCTCTGCGGAAGAGCGTCGCAATGCAGCATTAGGTATGTTCAAAGATGTAGGAGAGACAGCATCTGGAACAGTAAATACTGTACAGGATCAGGTGAATTCCGTTATTGATTTAGGAAAATCTGTAAAAGAAGGAGTAACAGATATGGTTGAAGATGCGCAGAAGAGAATCAACCAAGTACAGAGTGGTGTCGACTTACTCATGCAAGGAAAAGAGTTGATCGAATCTGGTGTCCAAGGAGACGAACAAAAATAATTGTAAAGTTTTTTCTTGCGTACACACGCCTTCTCCTTATAATACTGCTCGAAATCACGGACGCACCTCTCCTAGGATAGACGACTAGGCCGGAGGGAGCGGCTGTTTTCTGTGTATTACCCTTCCTAAACTTTATTATGTCTCATAGCCCAGATAATAAGAAGTCATCAGCAACAGACAGTTTTGATGCTGTTGCACTCTCTATCGCAAGCCCAGAGGATATCCTCACATGGTCTCGCGGAGAGGTCACAAAACCTGAAACAGTGAACTACCGCACACAACGTGCAGAACCGGATGGTCTTTTTTGTGAACGTATTTTCGGACCAACAAAAAACTTCCAGTGTTTCTGTGGAAAGTACAAAGGAGTACGGTACGCAGGAGTGATCTGTGAAAAGTGTGGTGTAGAAGTGACGCGTAGTATTGTTCGTCGTGAACGAATGGGTCACATCAACCTAGCGGTTCCCGTCACACACATTTGGTTCCTTCGAAGCTCGCCATCTCGTATTGGTTTGCTTTTGGATCTCCCAATTAAGACACTCGAACAGATTGTCTACTTCGCAGCGTATATTGTAATCAACGTAAACGAAGAAATGAAGGAACAGGCAGATAACGAGCTGACTGCATCAATGGATCAGCGTAAAAAACAGATCAAGAGTGAGTACGACACAGCAAAAAAACAGCTTCAAGAAAGCTCTGCATCGCGTGACCAAATGGATGCTCTCGATGCAGAATTTGCGAATAAAATGGATTCTATAAAAGCAAACCACAAAGAAGCGCTCGATGACCTGAAAAAGCTTCACGTTGGAGGAGTTCTTTCAGAGCTCAAGTTCCGTGAAATGAACATGAAGTTCGGACATGTGTTCAGGGCTGGAACAGGTGCAGAATCATTGAAGGAGATCATTGCAAACATGAACCTTCCACAAATGGTTGAAGAGTTACAGGAAGCTCGAAAGACAAGTAGCGGACAGAAGCTTAAGAAGATTATGAAGCGTATCAAGCTTGTATCATCACTTGATAAAGCAGGAATCAAGCCAGAATGGATGGTGCTTAATCGTCTTCAGATTATCCCACCGGATCTTCGTCCGATGGTTCAGCTTGATGGTGGTCGCTTTGCTGCATCAGACCTTAACGACTTGTACCGACGTGTTATCAACCGTAATAACCGTCTAAAGAAGCTGATGAGTATTGGAGCTCCAGAAGTTATCTGCCGCAATGAAAAGCGCATGCTTCAAGAGGCGGTCGATACCTTGTTGAATAACTCAGCCAGGGCCGGAAAGACACTCTTCACTGCAGGAGACAGGCGTAAACTCCGTTCTCTTTCAGATATGCTTAAGGGTAAGCAAGGACGATTCCGTCAGAACTTGCTTGGTAAGCGTGTGGACTACTCTGGACGATCAGTGATCGTTGTTGGGCCACACTTGAAACTTTCACAATGTGGACTTCCAAAGGGAATGGCAATGAAGCTCTTTAAGCCATTCGTTATTGGACGTGTTATTCGTGACGAACTTGCACACAACGTCAAGGGCGCAGAACGCCTTGTTCAGGAAGGAGGAAAAGAAGTATGGGATATCCTTGAAGATGTTATCCGCGACCGTCGAGTACTCCTCAACCGTGCGCCAACACTTCACCGTCTTGGTATTCAGGCTTTCCAGCCACAGCTTATTGAAGGTCTTGCAATCCAGCTTCACCCACTCGTGTGTGCAGCGTTCAACGCGGACTTCGATGGAGACCAAATGGCTGTTCACGTACCGCTTTCAGATAAAGCACAGAAAGAAGCAAAGGAATTGATGGCTGCAAATACAAACCTCATCAAGCCATCTGCTGGAGAACCGGTGATCAACCCATCACAAGATATGGTGCTTGGTTGTTACTTCCTTACTCGTGCACACAGAGGAAAGAAGGGGGAAGGAATGGTATTTGCCAACCCAGATGATGCAATCTTGGCACATGAACATGACATCATCGACCTTCAGGCATACATCAAGGTTCGAATGAAAAATGCAGAAGGTGAAACAGAAATGGTCGAGACATCTGTTGGACGTTTGATTTTCAATACAATCATCCCAGAAGAACTTCCATTCTTTAATGAAACAATGAAGAAAAAGGTTCTTTCAAACCTTGTTGCGGATTCCATCCGTCTTGCAGGAGACCTAAAAACAGTGAAACTTGCAGATGACCTCAAGGACATGGGGTTCAAGTATGCAACAAAGTCTGGTGTCTCTATTGCACTTTCAGACATGGTTGTACCACCTGAAAGAGACGAAATCATCGAAGCAGCAGGAGAAAAAGTACGTCTTATCAACAATAACTTCTGGAAAGGTCTTGTGACTGCAGAAGAGCGCTACAATCATGCGATTAAAGTTTGGGCAGAAGCAAAGAACGACGTTTCAACTGTTATGATCAATACTTTCCTCAAACTGGAAGAAAATGACATTTCATACGTTATCGACTCTGGAGCTCGTGGTAACTGGGGGCAGGTCACACAGCTTTCTGGTATGAAGGGACTCGTAGCAAACCCATCTGGTCGAACAATCGAATTGCCAATTCAAAGTAACTTGAAAGACGGATTCTCCGTTCTTGAATACTTTATCGCGACTCACGGAGGACGAAAGGGTAAGTCCGATACTGCGCTTAAGACAGCGGAAGCTGGTTACCTTACACGTCGTCTTGTTGATGCGGTGCAGGATCTCTTGGTACGAGAAGAGGACTGTGGATCAGATCAGGTTCACATGATAACTCGCGTTGATAGCGAACGAATCGGTGAAAAATTCGAGAGCCGTATCTTCGGTCGTATGCTTGCTGCAGACTTGATGCATGGTAAAGAAGTCATCGGAAAGCGTAACGAAGAAATTGGCGCTGTGATGATTAAAGAAATCTCTGAAAAGAATGTATCAGAAATGCCAGTTCGATCTCTTATGACATGTAAGACACGTCGTGGAGTATGTCGAAAGTGTTACGGTTGGGACCTTGGTAACAACTCTATGGTTGAGCAAGGAACACCAGTTGGAATCATCGCTGCGCAATCTATCGGAGAACCAGGTACACAGCTTACGATGCGTACGTTCCACATGGGAGGAGTAGCGGAAGGTGCGGATATTACACAAGGTCTTACACGTGTTGAAGAGCTCTTCGAGGCACGTAGCCCACGTACACCAGCTATCCTTTCAGATATCTCTGGAAATGCGAAGGTATCGCGCAGTGGTAACCGAACAGTTGTTCACATCATGGAAACAGAGAAGGGTGAAAACACATACCTTATCCCAACTGGTTACGAAGTGATGCTGAAAAAAGGTGATGACGTTAAAGAGCGAACAGTTATCGCTAAAGCAACAACAGACAAATCTACTATTAAGGCAAAGATTGCAGGAAAAGTATCTTCTGTTGAAAATGGAATTGTAAAAGTGAAGCATGCAGAGCTTCAAGAGCGAACATACGAGTTTGGTCCACGTGAGTCTCTCCTTATTAAGAACACAGATACTGTAAAGATGGGACAACCGATCAACCTTGGTCACTATGACCTTCAGGACCTTCTTGCAAAACAGGGTAGTTACGCTGTGGAAAACTACATTGTTCAAGAGGTACAGGGTATCTACGCTTCTCAAGGACAGACAATTAACGATAAGCACTTGGAGATCATCGTACGAAAAATGTTCTCAAAGGTACGTATCATCGATGCAGGAGATACATCATTCCTATCCGGTGAAACTGCTGACTACGGAGATGTAAACTTCGAAAACGAGCAGATTGCAGTGAAGGGTGGTATCCAAGCGACATACGAACAGCTTCTCCTCGGTATTACTCGTGCAGCACTTGCAACAGATAGCTGGCTCGCAGGAGCATCCTTCCAGGAAACAATCCGTGTTCTTGTTGAAGCATGTACAACACGTAAGGTTGATGCGCTTCAGGGGCTTAAGGAAAATGTTATTATCGGTCGCTTGATTCCAACAGGGCAAGTCTACAGAGATCGCTTCGTTGGTGGAGAATACGACGAAAATGGCGAACGCTCTCAGGGTCTATCTGTTGATGAACAAGAGAAAGCAGCATCAAAGAGGCAGGCTATCGAGGATGGCGAAGTAGTTGAATAAAAATTGTATACAATAGAGAAATGAAGTCCGCTCACGCGGACTTTTTTTATGGAATATGCAAATTCTCTGCAAAAAAGGCTTTACTCCAGCCTTTCGAGTCATTACTATTTGTGCGCCTTGATTCGTAGCTGCGATAAATGTAGCTGATCGGGCGTTTCTCTCATATTATTATGCCTACAATCAACCAACTTATTCGTAAAGGACGAACTGACAAGACTCGTAAGTCTAAAGCACCTGCCCTCCAATATGGGTGGAATGCGCTCAAAATGCGTAACGTGCCTATGGCAAAAGGATCACCATTTCGTCGTGGAGTATGTATCAAAGTAACAACAATGACACCAAAGAAGCCTAACTCTGCTCTTCGTAAGATTGCCCGTGTTCGTTTGACGAATGGTCACGAAGTAAAGGCATACATTATGGGAGAAGGACACAACCTTCAGGAGCACTCAGTTGTTCTTGTTCGTGGTGGACGTGTAAAAGACCTTCCAGGAGTGAAGTACCACATTGTTCGTGGTGTGCTCGATACAGAAGGAGTACAAAACCGACGTCAGAGCCGTTCTTGTTACGGTGCTAAGAAACCGAAAGACGCTTAATCTTTATTAATCTCTAATTTACGATGGCTAAACCAATCAAGAAATACATCCCCGAAAATAGCGACCCAGTGATCGAAAAGTTCATTAACTGCGTTATGCAAGCTGGAAAGAAGGCAACAGCACGGCGTATCTTCTGGGATAGTATGGATATCATCAAGACACGAACAAAAGATGCACCTTTAGAGGTGTTTAACAAAGCTATGCTTAACGTCACTCCTCTTGTAGAAGTACGTCCAAAGCGTGTTGGAGGATCTGTATATCAGGTTCCGACAGAAGTAAACCCAAAGCGTCAGCAGACTCTTGCTATTCGTTGGATCATTAAGGCGGCTCGTGACCGAAAGGGAATGCCTATGTGCCAGCGTCTCGCTGCAGAATTGCTTGATGCAAGTACAGACCAAGGTGCTGCGTTCAAGAAAAAGCAAGACGTCATTCGTATGGCTCAAGCAAACAAAGCTTTCGCTCACTTGGCACGATAATTTCTTTTTCTTTTAGTACCTTCATCTCATCATGGATCTCAAAAATTTACGAAACATTGGAATCATTGCTCATATTGACGCTGGTAAAACAACGACAACAGAGCGCGTACTGTTTTACACAGGAGTTTCTTACAAGATTGGAGAAGTTCACGATGGTGAGGCAACAATGGACTGGATGGAACAAGAACAAGAGCGTGGTATTACGATCACATCAGCAGCGACTCAGTGTCACTGGAAAGCTTCAGATGTAACCGGTGAGGAGGTTGATTGCACAATTAACATTATCGATACCCCAGGTCACGTAGACTTTACTGCAGAAGTAGAGCGATCACTTCGTGTTCTTGATGGAGGAGTTGCAGTGTTTGATGGTTCACAAGGAGTTGAGCCTCAAAGTGAAACTGTATGGCGTCAGGCGGATAAGTACCATGTTCCACGTATTGCTTTCGTAAACAAGATGGATAAAACAGGAGGAGACTTCTATATGTCACTTGCTTCTATTCATGACCGTCTCTCAAAAGATGCGGTAGCTATCCAGCTTCCAATTGGTGAAGAAGGAGACTTTAATGGAATGGTTGATCTTGTTGAGAAGAAGGCTTTCTTATTCTCTGGTAAGCACGGAGAAATCATTGAAGAAGTACCAATCCCTGCAGATCTTGAGCAAAACGTAAACGAATACCGTGCAACTCTTATGGAGAAAGTTGCAGAGTGTGATGACGATCTTCTCGATGCATACTTCGAAAATGGCGCTCTAACAGATGAACAGCTCAAGGCAGGTATTAGAAAGGGAACAGTTGAAGGAAAACTTTACCCAGTTCTTTGTGGTTCATCCCTCAAGAACGTTGGTGTACAAAAAGTTCTTGATGCAGTGGTAAAGTACCTACCATGTCCATTGGATATCGGTTCTATTAAGGGTGTAAAACCAGGGACTGAAGAGGTGGTAGAGCGCAAGCCATCAAACGATGAGCCTATGTCTGCTCTTGCTTTCAAGATTGCAACAGACCCATACGTCGGAAAGCTTACATTCGTCCGCGTGTACTCTGGAGTACTGAAGTCTGGTAGTCACATTGCAAACGCTACTCGTGATGGAAAAGAGCGAATTGGTCGTATTGTAAAAATGCACGCTAACTCTCGTGAAGAAATTCAAGAAATCCAAGCAGGAGATATCGCAGCTGTGATTGGTCTAAAAGATACACGAACAGGAGATACACTCTGTGATATTGGTAAAGATGTTCAGCTTGAAAACATTACATTCGCAGAGCCGGTTATCTCTATTGCTGTAGAACCGCGTACAAAGCAAGACCAAGAGAAGATGGGTATGGCCCTTTCAAAGCTTGCAGAAGAAGACCCTACATTCCGTGTCATGACAGATGATGAAACAGCACAGACAATCATCTCTGGAATGGGAGAACTGCACCTCGATATTATCGTTGATCGTATGCGACGTGAATTTAATGTAGAAACAACAGTAGGCCAGCCACAGGTTGCCTACCGTGAAACTATCCAAGAAGAAGTGGATCACGAAGAGAAGTACTCTAAGCAGACTGGTGGACGTGGACAGTTTGGTCACGTTCAGTTCAAGCTTATCCCACAGGAACCAGGTAAGGGTTACGAGTTTGAAAGCACTGTTGTTGGAGGACGTATCCCACGTGAATTCATTAATCCTTGTGATAAGGGATTCCAGGAGGCAATGACTAGAGGTATCTTGGCTGGTTACCCAGTTGTTGATGTTAAGGTTAACCTTTACGACGGAAGTTACCATGATGTGGACTCATCTGAAATGTCATTTAAAACAGTGTCTTCTATCGGATTTCGCGAAGCTGCTAAGAAGGCGAAGCCAGTTATCCTAGAACCTGTGATGAAAGTTGAAGTTGTTGTTCCAGAGGAATTCCTCGGAGATGTTATGGGCGACTTAAGCTCTCGTCGTGGAATGATTAAGGAGCAGTCTGACAGGGGAACTGCAAAGGTTATCGACGCTGTTGTGCCACTCGCTGCGATGTTTGGTTACGCAACTGAGCTTCGATCTATGACGCAAGGTAGAGCTAACTACTCTATGGAATTTGGACATTACGAGAAGGTTCCAAACAATGTTGCAGAAGAGATCATCAAGAAGCGTGGTGGAGGATCTAACAAGAAAGAGGACTAATAAAGAGGTATACTCTTTCTATGAACCACGCATATTTCATGCAGCAGTGCATAGATCTTGCTACAAAAGGCAGGGGATATGTAGGTTCTAATCCTCTTGTTGGTTCTATTCTTGTGCGTGATGGACGTATAATTGCGGAAGGTGTCTATATGGGAAAAGGAACACCTCATGCAGAGCGACAGTTACTGGAGCAATTAAATGTAAAGACGTCACGGCGTGACGTCTCCCCAGAAGACATCCTCTATGTAAACCTCGAACCATGTTGCCATCACGGGGATACTCCTCCCTGTATAGACATCATTATACGTAGTGGTATTAAGACAGTTGTTGTTGGTATGAAGGACCCAGATGTAAGAGTTTCAGGGAACGGGATACAGGCTTTACGTGACACAGGAATAAGAGTTGTAGGGCCAGTAATGCCAGAGTTGTGTCGAAGACTTAATAAAGGCTTTGTAAGCCTTAGGGAACGTGGCCGGCCATACATCACATTAAAGCGTGCACAGACGGCACAAGGTGTTACTGCAAATACAGATGGCACAAAGTTGTGTATAACATCTGATGAACAAAATACATGGTCTCATACCCATCTTCGCACGACACACGATGCAATACTTGTCGGTGTGCAGACAGTGATAACAGACAATCCTCTTCTTACCATACGAAATACGAAATACGAAATACTCAATTCGACCCACCAGCCTTGGAGGATAGTTTTAGATCCAGATCTCCGGATTCCGACAGATGCACGGGTGGTCGGGGAGAGGTGTGTAGTTATTAGGGGTTCAAAAAATACACAGGATTCACATGAGTCAAAAGAAAGGATCTTGAAACAGAAAGGTGCTTATATTATTTCTGTTCCAGCCGTAAACAATCATTTTGATTGGGATGTGCTTTGGGAGTCACTTTCCACTTTCCCCTTTCAACTTTCCACTCTTTTAGTTGAAGGCGGAGAAAAGACATGGAATGCATTTAAAAGTGCAGGATTCGTTGATGAAGAGGTAATACTTGTTAATTGATAAGCTAACTAACTTTCTTCAAAATAGCCTCTCCAATACGCATAATCTTACTTTGAACTCTGTGCTTCAATGAAGCTTTACCAGTCTTTTTATACTCAGCGACAACCATGGCAAAACGGTGTCCTTGTACCCGTAGGCTGGCAAGACTTTTTGGTCTCTTGTCGACAACAAGCTCGAATTTCCCCTTTCCTGCAGTACATTTTCCCTCATAGTGACTACCAATATAAGAGGCGCCATAGTATTTGAGCGCCTCTGGTATGTGGCTAGATGTTTTTTGCATGAGTCCTTTCCATGCCGCAAGTGGTGCACCTCCTGTGTAGATAAGGTAAAATGGTTTGCCGTTTAGTGTGCCTTTTGATCGTGTTTTATCAAGAGCGAAGCTTCCCATACGATCGATAAAATTCTTTAAATGAGCTGGGGAAGAAAAGTTCCAAATTGGTGATGCAATAACAAAACCATCAGCCTCTTCAATACGTTTTTGAAGCTCACAAAAATCTGTTTCCACAGTGCATTTTGGACTGTAGAAATCGATAGAAAAATGATCAATAACCATATCTTTTAGTCTTCTCTTATGGATTCTGACGTCCTTACTTTGCTGGACTCCTTGAATAAAGGCATCTGCAAGCGCATTGCTATTACTAAGCTCGTTTGTTCCAGCAACAATAACAAGAATATTCATGCGGATATAGTACCAGAACCAGAAGAAAAGATTCTCTTTACCCCTGAGTAATATTGTATCATGACATGACCATTTTCTTACACATGAAGATATGTTACAATTGCTCCCTTCTTTAAATAAGGAACGAAATACTCAGATGTTGACAACAGGAAATCGCTGTTCTTAGTACTAGTTGACCATTGCTTAGCAATACAATATCTTGTGTTGTTGTAAGCCAAGTAGCACCAGATAATGTGTTTACACAATAATAATCCCCACCCCACCATACCTATGAACCCAACTGCTGCGTCGACGGATTCGTCGTCAATTCACAATTCATCAGCTCAACAATACAAGGGAACGGGTTTAAGTATTCAAAGAGTGTTTACAACACCAGGGAGTGATCCACTTGAAGTAGTGACATACGACAAAAGAACAAGTCGGATTACAAACACTGATGGTTCTGTTGTATTTGAAATGGAAGATGCAGAGATTCCAAAAGATTGGTCTCAGGTGGCAACGGATATTGTAGTGAGTAAATACTTTCGTAAGGCAGGGGTGCCACAGTACGACGAGAATGGAAGTGTGATTCAGGATAAAGAAGGGAACATGGTTACAGGGCCAGAGAGGAGTGTAAAACAAGTGGTTCGTCGCTTAGCTGGTTGCTGGAGACACTGGGGTCAGCAGTATGGGTATTTTGCAACACCACAAGATGCACAAACCTTTGAAGATGAGCTCAGTCACATGCTTGTGCATCAAATGGCAGCACCAAATAGCCCTCAATGGTTTAATACTGGTCTTCATTATGCGTATGGCATTACTGGTGTACCACAGGGGCATTATTACTGCGATCCAGAAACAGGAGAGGTACAAAGGAGTCCAGATGCATATACACACCCTCAGCCGCATGCGTGTTTTATTCAGTCTGTTGATGACGATATGGTAAATGAAGGCGGAATTATGGACCTATGGGTTCGAGAGGCGAGGTTATTCAAGTTTGGATCAGGAACCGGAACAAACTTCAGTAACTTACGCGGAGCAGGGGAGCCACTCAGTGGTGGAGGCCAGAGCTCTGGCCTTATGAGTTTCCTTAAAATTGGTGATAGAGCCGCAGGTGCTATTAAGTCTGGTGGAACAACAAGGCGAGCTGCTAAAATGGTGTGTCTTGATCTTAATCATCCAGATATCGAAGAATTCCTCAACTGGAAGGTAAACGAAGAGAAAAAAGTCGCTGCAATGGCAAAGGCAGGATATGACACGGATTTTAATGGAGAAGCGTATTCAACTGTTTCTGGTCAAAACTCGAATAACTCTATTCGTATTGACCATGATTTCTTCGAGTCTGTTGAAAAGGATGGTGACTATCATCTCTTTTGGAGAACAGAGCTTAAGAAGTCAGAACAAGAAAATAGAGAACCGCGTCCATGTAAGACACTTCGCTCACGTGAGTTATGGGATCAAATTGGATACGCAGCATGGGCATGTGCAGATCCAGGGCTCCAGTATGATACAACAATTAACGACTGGCATACGTGCCCTCGTGATGGGCGCATTAATGCGAGTAATCCATGTAGTGAATATATGTTCCTAGACAATACTGCATGTAACCTTGCATCTCTTAATCTCATGAAGTTTTATGATGCAGAGTACGGAACATTCGAAGTCGAAAAATTTAAGCATGCAGTGCGCATTTTGACGATTGCTCTTGAGATCTCTGTGCTCATGGCGCAGTTCCCAAGTAAAGAAATTGCAGAACTGAGTTACAAATACAGAACATTAGGGTTGGGATATGCAAACCTTGGAGCAATGCTCATGAGAATGGGTATTTCATACGATTCAAAAATGGGACGTGCCATTTGTGCCTCTATTACAGCAATGCTTACTGGTCAGTCCTATGCAACATCCGCAGAACTGTCTGAGCAACTGGGTCCATTCCCAGGATTCGAGAATAACAGGGATGATATGCTTCGTGTGATTCGTAACCATAGAAGAGCAGCGTACGATGCTCCTGAAAATGAATATGAGAAGCTACGGGTGCTCCCTGTAGGGATCGATCAAAATGTCTGCCCAGATTATCTGCTACAACCAGCAAAGGAGTGTTGGGATAGAGCACTAGCCCTTGGTGAAAAGCATGGATACCGCAATGCGCAGACAACCGTTATTGCACCAACAGGAACTATTGGACTACTCATGGATTGTGATACAACAGGTGTAGAGCCAGACTTCGCTCTTGTGAAGTTTAAAAAACTTGCAGGTGGTGGATATATGAAAATTGCAAACCAGTCAGTAGAGCCAGCATTACATAATCTTCAGTATACCGAGGAGCAGGTGGACGACATCATGAAGTATGTTATGGGGACACTAACACTAAAAGGTGCTCCGTATATTAATCGTGAGAGCCTTATAGAAAAAGGGTGCACCAGTCAGGATATTGCGAATATTGAAAAGAAGTTGCCAGGTGTTTTTGAGCTTTCATTTATTTTCAATAAATGGACACTTGGAGAAGAAACAATGAAAAACCTCGGGTTCAGCCCAGAGCAAATTGCAGACGAGAGCCTGAATATTCTTGTGGAGCTTGGCTTTACGGAAGATCAAATAGACCAAGCAAATACCTACATTTGTGGGCACATGACAGTTGAAGGTGCGCCACATCTAAAAGTTGAGCACCTTTCGGTATTCGACTGTGCAAATAAATGTGGAAAAATAGGAAAGCGCTATATTCATGCAGAGGGACACATTCGTATGATGGCCGCGGCTCAGCCGTTTATCTCTGGTGCCATTTCAAAGACAATCAACCTTCCAAATGAGGCTACTGTCGAAGATATTAAGAATGCATACTTCCTTAGTTGGCAACTCTGTCTAAAAGCAAATGCTCTCTACAGGGACGGGTCAAAAATGAGCCAAGCATTGAGTAATAAATCAGACTTTAAGGAGAAAAAAGAGAAAATAGTAGTTGAGACAAAGATAGTAGAAAAGATTGTAATGAAAGAATCTCCACGACGTCGAAAGCTTCCAGATGAGCGAATGTCTATTACACATAAGTTCTCTGTCGGAGGGCATGAAGGGTATCTGCACGTTGGTATCTATGAAGATGGAACTCCAGGGGAGATCTTCATCAAGATGAATAAAGAAGGATCCACGCTCTCTGGTGTCATGGATACATTAGCCCTCAGCTTATCCATGAACTTGCAGTACGGTGTGCCACTAGAAGTGCTTTGCGACAAGCTTGTTCACACGCGTTTCGAGCCGATGGGAATGACAATTAATAGAGAGATCCCAATGGTAAAGAGCTTGATGGATTACCTTGGTAGATGGCTCGCACTTAAGTTCCTTGCCAAGGAGAAAGCTAAGCAGTTTCATAACGGAGAACTTGTAGAACGTGCATATCAAACAGGGACAAAAAGCAAAGACGCTTTTGCAATGAGCTTACCTATTGTTGATGAGGGAGATACAGCTCTCCATTCAAGAATCATAAAAGAGGAACATGTCGAAGTAGAAGATGATGTTGGTGCTATCGAATCGAAGCTTGAAAAGGCTAAGCAACATGGATACACAGGTTCTATTTGTACAGAATGTGGAAGTACAAAAATGAAACGCAATGGTTCGTGCGAGTTGTGTCTCGATTGTGGCGGTACTTCTGGCTGTAGTTAGGGTTATGAGCTGGCTCGATAAATTTCCAAGTGGCGAGAAAGAAAGGGTTAGAGAACGGTTCCGCATGTCTCCCGCAGCATATGAAAAAATGCGGGAGCGTGTGAAGGGGCCAGAGGATCTGAAAGAAGAGATGCAATGGAATGAAGCTATGGCACAGCTGAAGTTTGCACTAGAAACAGAAAAAGAATTGAAAGATGCGTTAATAGAGCAAATAGCATCAGACATAGAATCTGGTGGTCTCGAATCAGTTCTTGAAAGTGTAGATCTACCGCAAGAGATACGGGATCAATTAGAAAGAGGCGAGTTTGATGTTCATGTCGATACTCCAGTAGAATCTGAGAGAGACCAAATAGTTCTCGTACCTGAGGGGAATATCACAGAAAAGATTCCTATAAATTTTTCTTTGAGTGAAACATACGTCTCACAATTAGGAGAGTCTTAGAAGCTGATAAATAACATTCCGAATGCTGATGCAAAAAGGAGGAAACGCATAGGTGGGATGGTAAGCAAGTACTGAGCATCCTAAGCGCTTTGATAATCTACTGCAAGGGTTGATAGCCAAATAGCCCTTGCCTAAAACAAAAAACATGAACACAATTTTATTTCATGTATACAATTTTTCTACTACTTTAAAACACTCAAGTCATCATCGCAAGCAGTGATATTTGGTATCTCCTTGCCACACTTTGTACATAGGTGAACGATCATCCAGCCCTTTTTTTTGCGGTAATCGACGCCAGTCGGTTTCATGAGTGATAAACACTCAGATCTCCGGTCGCCAGGCCCATTGCGGTCTACATGTTTTGACCATAAACACTTCGGGCAGTGGTTCCGATACGATCCATTTATAAGGGGTTCGATGTGCTCACCGCAGTGCTCACAGTCAAACGGTTCTTGGCGTGCGATAAAGACCATGCTTACACATTAAACTTAAAGTGCATGATGTCTCCATCTTGTACAATGTATTCTTTTCCTTCTTGTCGCATCTTTCCAGCTTCTTTAGCGCCAAGCTCTCCGTTGAATTGTATGAAGTCATTATAAGCTATGGTATCTGCCTTAATAAACCCTCGTTCAAAGTCTGTATGAATAGCACCTGCTGCTTGAGGCCCATTACTTCCAGCAGGAATGTTCCATGCCCGTATCTCCTGTACCCCTGCTGTAAAGTATGTGATGTATCCAAGCGCATGATATGCAGATTGAATGAGGCGGTCGAGGCCAGAGTTAAGTACACCGAGTTCTGCCAAAAACTCTTTTGCTTCTGCTGGACTTAAGTCTCGAAGGTCTTCTTCAATTTTTGCAGATACCAACACAATGTCACTCTCTTCACTGAGGTTTAAATCTTTCTTTGCTTGTTCAATGCTTAATGTATGCAGTTGATCTTCAGCCGTATTACATGCGTAAAAGATTGGTTTATATGTAAGGAGCTGTGCTTTCTTTAGGAAAGCATCTTCTTCCTCGGTTACCTCTGTAGCGATAGCTGGTTTTTCCTCATTGAGTGTTGCTTTTACTTTTTCATAGATAGCCATTTCTTTAATCTTCTGCTTATCACCTGTACGAATACCTCCAGAGATCTTTACCATTCTACTATCTAAGGATTCTAGGTCTGCAATGATTAGCTCTGCCTCAATAATTTCACGGTCTCTTTTTGGGTTGATACCTCCTTCAACATGGATAATGTCTGAGTCTTCAAAGTGCCTGACAACATGGCAAATTGCGTCAACTTCTCGAATTGCTGCGAGGAATTTATTACCAAGACCTTCACCTTGAGATGCTCCTTTAACAAGCCCCGCAATATCAACAAACTCTATCGCTGCTGGAATGATCTTCTGAGGCTTCACAATGACTGCGAGTTTTTCTAGCCTCTCGTCTGGAACCTCAACAATACCCACATTTGGTTCGATAGTACAGAATGGGTAGTTCTGAGCTTCTGCACCCTTAGAGCGTGTCAGAGCATTAAACAGGGTAGATTTACCTACATTTGGAAGGCCGACGATTCCTATTTTTAATGCCATCGGAAGGAATGTACAGGAGTCCCCTATTTTACGCCAAAATTTTGCCTATTTCAGTTGTGAACATGTACTAAGCCCCAGTCTGCCCGACAGTTAGGTAGTACTTTAGTGGGGGTAGATTATCA
>Ga0066639_10001451_pt1 | contig 21087 bp, 19 predicted proteins | sample CryGeyCG2114_010_2_FD_59504 | JGI IMG/M metagenome (GOLD analysis project Ga0066639, IMG submission 59504) | Groundwater microbial communities from aquifer - Crystal Geyser CG10_big_fil_rev_8/21/14_0.10 | ecosystem: Environmental > Aquatic > Deep subsurface > Groundwater | place: USA: Utah...
TAAGAGCCATCCCGCAGTAGCGGGATGCAGGAAAACCCGTACATCATATAACACAGCGTATGCGGGTCGGTCTCTTTCGAGAGACCTCGCCCAACCCGCTTGGGGCGGGTTCGCATACGCTGGAACGGTATGACTAAACAGGATAAAAAATTTGTAATTATCGACGGCAATGCCATGCTGCACCGCGCCTGGCACGCTTTGCCGCCTTTGACGACCCGCGACGGCCGGCTGGTGAACGCTGTTTTTGGCTTTGCTTCCATAATGCTGAATATTATAAAGGAATTAAAGCCCTCATACGGAATTGTGGCTTTTGACCCGCCGGGAAAAACATTTCGCCATGAAACATACAAGGAATACAAGGCCACCCGGCAAAAACAGCCGGACGAACTTTATGACCAAATTCCCATGGTAAAAGACGTGGCTTTAAAATTCGGATTCAGCATCGAAGAAAAAGAAGGCTTTGAGGCGGACGACGTTATCGGCACTTTATCTAAATTAGCGGCTAAGCATAATCTTAAAACCATAATCGTTACCGGCGACATGGATGCTTTGCAGCTGGTTGATAAAAACACGGAGGTATATACCATAAAACGGGGCATCAGCGACACCATTACGTATGATGTTAAAGGAGTAAAAGAAAAATACGGGTTCGGGCCGGAGAAAGTGATTGAATACAAAGCTCTGGCCGGAGATTCATCCGATAATATTCCCGGAGTTGCCGGAGTGGGCGAGAAGACGGCGAAAGAGCTTTTGGATAAGTTTGATGCGATTGAAGATATTTATGAATACATAGAGAAAGGTTTAAGTTCTAAGGTCGAAGGCCTAAAAAGGGATAAGAAAGAGGGGAAAATAAAAGATGCGGTTGTGAAGAAGTTGATGGCGAGTAAAGAGAATGCGTTTTTGTCGAAAGAGCTGGCCACAATCGCGCGGGATATTAAGATTAAATTTTCTTTGAAAGATCTGGAAGTAAAGCCGGCTAATCGGGATGAATTATTAGAATTATTTCGGGATTTAGAATTCCGTTCTCTTATCGCGCGCGCGCAAGACGTGCTCGGCGGATACAAACCTGCCTCCCAAGGGCAGGGCTCCTTATTTAGCCAGGGCGCGCCTGACGGTGGCGGAAGTTTTGAAATTAGAAAAGGATATGAGTTGGTTGACACAAAAGAAAAAGCCGAAGCATTAAAAAAGAAGCTTAAAGAAGCAAGGGAAATTGCTATTGATACGGAAACCGACCAGCTGGGCGCTTTGGAATCAAAAATGCTGGGCGCTTCTTTATCTTGGAAAGCGGGGGAGGCGTATTACATAACCGCGCCGCACGTAAAATTTTTGCGCGATGCTTTGGCGGATGAATCCATAAAAAAGTACGGGCACAATATTAAATATGATATCGAAGTCCTGCACCAAGCCGGCCTATTGGTTCGGGGAATAAATTTTGATTCCATGGTAGCTTCGTACTTGTTGCATCCCACCGGCCGGGGGCATTCGCTGGATAATTTGGCTTTTATAGAGCTGAAGCATGAAATGGTGCCCATTGCCGATTTAATAGGCCCCAGAGGCAAAAAACAGCTCTCCTTGGCGGATATAGAGCTTAAGAGGGTGGCGGATTACGCGGCTGAGGACGCGGATTATACTTTTCAGCTGGTAAAAAAGCTCGCGTTCAAGCTAAAAGGCGAAAACCTGGAAAAGCTTTTTGCGGACATTGAGATGCCCTTGGTCGGCGTGCTGGCTAGAATGGAAGAGGCGGGCGTAAAAATTGACGCGGAATTTTTAAATAACATGGGAAAATCAGCGGGAAAGAAAATTGTGGAAATCGAGAAAAAGATTTATAAGCTTGCCGGCGGCGCTTTTAATGTTAATTCCCCTTTGCAGCTTAAGGAGGTATTATTTGGCAAGCTTTTGCTTTCCACCGCAGGAATCGGAAAAACCAAAACCGGATTTTCCACGGCCGCCTCTCAGCTGGATAAAATGATGGACAAGCATGAAATCATTCCCTTGATTATGGAGCACCGGGAGCTGGCTAAATTAAAAAATACTTATTTGGACGCTTTGCCGCAATTGGTAAACAAAAAAACCGGCCGCGTGCATACCAGCTTTAACCAGACGGTAACTTCAACCGGTCGGCTTTCTTCTTCGGATCCTAATCTGCAAAACATTCCAATTCGTACAGAATTAGGCCGAGAGATTCGCAAGGCGTTTGTGCCGGAAAAAGGCAATGTTTTAATTAGCGCGGATTATTCCCAAATTGAGCTGCGCGTAGCCGCCGATCTTTCGGGCGATGAAAAATTGATTAAGATTTTTAAAGCCGGAAAAGATATTCATACCGCCACTGCCAGTTTTGTTCACCAAATACCAGAAGCCAAAGTTACTCCGGAAATTCGCCGCACCGCCAAAGCGGTAAATTTTGGCGTGTTATACGGCATGGGGGTCCATGGATTGTCCCAAGGAACAGGCATGAGCTACCAAAGAGCCAAACAATTTATTGACCGGTATTTTGAGGCATTTTCCGGAGTGCGCGATTATATTGCCGAAGGCATAGACAAGGCGCGGGAAAATGGATATGTGGAAACAAAGTTCGGCCGCCGCCTTCAGCTTCCGGATATTAATTCCGGCATGCAGCAGGTAAAGGCCGCGGCCGAGAGGCTGGCAACCAATATGCCTATCCAAGGAACAGCGGCTGATATCATGAAAATAGCCATGATAGAAATCGATAAAGCGCTTTTGGAAATTTGCGCGGACGCGAAAATGATTATGCAGGTGCACGATGAGCTTGTTTTTGAAGTTCCGCAAAAAGACGAAGGAGCGGTATCTGAATTCATTAAAGAAAAAATGGAATCCGCGGTTAAATTAAGGGTTCCCTTGGTGGCGGAAGTGCATTCCGGGAAAGACTGGGAGGAAGCGCACTAATAATCATGTCATTGCAATGACAAAAAAATATGTTAATTCTAATTCACGGTGAAGATACTTTTTCTTCTAAAGAATATCTAAGCCAAATAATCGAGCAATTCAAGCAAAAGCACGACCCAGCAGGAAACGCGGTGGCGGTTTTTGATTCAGAAGAGCACGAGTGGGAAAGCGTGCTGGAAGCTTTGTCCGCGGACGGGCTTTTTAGCGCGAAGAAGCTTGTAATTGGAAAAGGGCTGACCAGCCACAAACTAACGCGGGAATCGCTGGCGTCTTATTTGGATTCGCCCGGGCTTAGCGAAAGCACGGTCTTGGTTCTGTATGAGGCCGGGGCGGTGGATAAACGCACAAAGCTTGCCAAAAGACTAATGAAAGAAAAGTATAGCAGAGAATTCAGCGTCGCTGACGAATACGCCATGCAGCAATTAATTCAGCGCCGCGCGCGCGAGCTAGGAAAACAGATTGAGCCGGAAGCCCTGCGCGCGCTTTCTGGCTTGGTCGGCACAGACGTGTGGCGCGCCCGAAACGAAATTGAAAAATTGGCGCATCTGGTCGCGGATATTATAACCGCTAATGACGTCCGCGCCCATACTTACGCTTTTGGCGAAGAAAAAATTTGGGAATTTATTGATTCGCTTTCCGGCGGAAACCGGGCGCGGGCGTTTTTTTTACTGGAGCAGCAGTTTTCCCAGGGCATTAAGCCGATGTATCTGCTTTCAATGCTTATCCGCCAGGTCCGCCTGATGATGGCCATGTTTGGCGCGCCGGGAAACGATTCCAGCCTTGCGTCTTCTTTGGATTTGCACCCTTTTGTAGTTAAAAAAACTCGCCTAGGAGCGAGCAAATTTTCTTTGGCGCAGCTGAAGACCATGTATCAGGCGTTATCCCGCCTGGATAGCGCTTTAAAGACAGGGCGGGGGGAGCCAAAATTACTTTTTACAATACTAGTAGATTCAATTGTTAGATAATTGTTGTATTGCTAAATTGTTAAATTGTTGAGATAGGTTCTAGAAATAACAATTTGACAATATGGCAATTTAACAATCAAAAAACTCCGATTGCCTATGTTTTCGGAGTTTTTGCAATTATTTGGAAGCTGCTTTCTTTATAGCTTTAAACATTCTCGACTTTTTTCGGGCGGCCATATTTTTATGGATTAGGTTTATTTTGGCGGCTTTATCCAGCATGGTCACCACTTTTTTCGCGATTGTTTGGGCTTCTTCAACTTTGCTGGCGGCTAACGCTTTGTGGATTTTTTTAAGGGCTTCCTTTATGTTTCTCTTGCGGGACGCGTTAAAGACAGCGCGTTTTTGCGCTTTTCGCAGTTCTTTGATTCCTGATTTTTTAATTGGCATAATTTTAAGTAAAAAGGCAGAAGTAATAAGTAATAGGACAGATAGATACTAACTTATTTGTTTTATATTGTCAATTGCCCCGCCTTAGATGTCAACGGGAAATAGAAATGTCACCTTTTGCGGGATCTATTTTACCAAACCTTCTTTTTTTAAAATTTTTGCTACCTTATCAATCGTCTTATTTAGCTTGCCTTCTTCGTTCACCACCGAATAATCGTACAAGTCTTTGTGCTTGAGAAATTCTTTGCTGTATTCTATGCGTTCTTGGATTTCCGTTTCGCTTTGCTGGCCGCGCGCGCGTGAGCGTTTTACAAGTGTTTCAACATCCGGCGGTTCGATTAGGATAGCAGGAATATCCGGAATATAAGTTTTTACATCTTGTACGCCTTTGTAATCAATTTTCCAGATGCCAATTTTATCCTTTGAGTTTTTTACGCGTTCAAATTCGGTTTTGGTTACTCCGTAAAATTCGTCGTTATCTACTTGTTTGTATTCTGCTAACTTATCTTCATCAATAAGATTTTGATAAGTTTTTTTATCAATAAAATAATAAGGATTGCCTTCGGACTCTCCTTTGCGCATTGCCCTGCTTGTAGTGCTGATGATGCGTTCAATGGGCAATCTTTTTTTTATAAGCCCTTCAATAACAGCGTCTTTACCAGAGCCGGAAGGGCCGGAGATTATTACTAAGTTTGTTGTTCTTTTCATAAAATTATTCTATCATCCTGAAAGAACCATAAACCCGATGTACGCCGAATGGTTTAGGGAGAGTGAAGGATTCCATAGATAACGCTAGAGCGTATGCGACGGGATTCTTCGTCTTCGCCTCAGAATGACGATAGAAATGTTTGCAATTTTTTAGGTAGTTTTGATTCATATTCGCGCCATTCGCCGCTCAAATCAGTAAATCCTAATCTGCTGGCATGCAGGAAGAGCCGCCCCAAATCAATTTGCTTTACGCGTTTATTCGTATAGAGCGCGTCTCCCACAATCGGGTGTTGAATAGAATTCATGTGCACGCGGATTTGATGCGAGCGGCCGGTGTGGATTATAACGCGCAAGAGAGTGTAGTTTTTAACTCGCTCCAAAACGCGGTATTCAGTTTTAGCTTGCTTGTCGCCTTCGAATTCTTCGGTATGCGCGGACATTTTTCCGCTTTTGGTCTTGGAGCGCCCAATGGGCGTGTCAATTACGCCTTCTTCCTCCTCAATTATACCATGAACCAAGGCGGTGTATTGTTTTGCTATTTTTTTTTCCTTAAATTGGGATTTTAAATGCTCGAACATTTTTTGCGTTCTGGACACGACCATCAAACCGGATACGTCGCGGTCTAAGCGGTGGACTATGCCGGGACGAAGCTTATCTTCGCCCACATTTTTCAATTCGGGATATTTGTATATCAATCCATCCGCCAGAGTGGCTTCTTTCACCCCAGGCGCGGGATGGACGACCAGGCCGGCTGGTTTTTCAATGACCGCGTAGTCAGGAGCTTCGTCAATAATTTTAAATTTTACCTCCTGGTTGGGGGCAACGCTTAAGACCCGCGGCTCTGTTTTTTCTATTTCAATAACATCGCCAACACTTGGTTGGTAGTGCGAATTAGTATTTTTTCCATTAACCGTAACCTCGCCGTCTTTGATTTGTTTTTGAATAAAAGAGCGGGATAAATCAGAAAGTCTTTCGTGCAAAAATTTGTCTAATCTATCGATTTTGTCGTCTGTTTTTATTGTGATTTTCATAGGAAATTGTTAAATTGTCATATTGTTAAATTGTTTTTATAATAAGGCGTCGATGCTAACAACAATGTAGCAATCTGACAATTTAACAATTAATTTATGTCTTATTAACGATTTTGTGATTGGTTTTTTGTGTTTTTTAAGTAGGATATCGCGTCCTCTTTTGATTTTAATTCGCCGGACAGCTGTTTGTGCCTAATATCTTCGATAATTTTCCCTACCCCTATTCCCGGTTCAATTCCGGTTATTTTCATAACAGCATTTCCGTTTATCAAGGGTTTGGCCAAAAGGTGTCCCCGGCTGCCGGTGGTTTTTTTTATTTCAGCAATGCGCCGGCAGAGCTGGTCGAATTTTTCCCGGAAGCCGGCGCCATCCGGGCCGATTGTCGCCAGCCCGTCTGCCAGCATGAGCTTCATTAAATTCCGCGAAGGCTTGCGCGGATTAAAAAAGTATTTTTCTATGGTATTGGGGCGGAGCTTTTCCGGATCCCCATGCACAAGCAGCATGTGGTTCTCTATCATCCATACGATATTTTCCACGGACACGCCGGCTTCGGGAGGGGCGGATATCTTTAGCCGGTTTAGAATTTTTTCCGTTATTCGCGCCCCGACATTGTCGTGGTCGTTATACCGGATGCGCTCAACATCGTTGCGCTCTGGAATTTGTATTGTGTACGGCTTGCCAATGTCATGAAAGAGCACCGCCAGCATAAGGTCTGAATCAATCGGCTCATTATTAAATTCATTTTTTAGCTCTTCGGATTTCAGTTTTTCCAGCGCGAGCAAGGTATGATTCCACACATCTCCTTCGGTGTGCCAGGCATCGGGCTGGGGGCAATTCTTCATATGCAGAAGTTCGGGGATGATTTCCGCCAAAGCGCCCGCTGAATCCCAAATTTTAATGGCGGCCAAAGCATCGGCGCGCAAAGATTTCAAAAATTCCTCCGCAATGGTTTCGCGCGGCACTGTATTTCGGCCGTCAATCTCATCGTTGATATTTACCATCAGGCTTGTTAAGGAAGCCATGGTCTCGGGTTCAATATTAAAGCCAAGCTGGATAGAAAACCGCAAAGCGCGCAGCAGGCGAGAATAATCTTCCGCGAATCTGTCTTCCGGCTTGCCGACGGTGCGGATTATTTTGGATAAAACATCCGCGCTGCCTTGGTGCGGGTCGATTAACTTTCGCGTCACCAAATCATAGGCCATGGCATTGATGGTAAAGTCCCGGCGTTTTAAATCTTCCTCAATAGGCAAATGCGGATCTGTTTTTACGGAAAAATCTTTGTACATTCCTTGCTTGTGCAGCGAAAATTCTGTTCTAGGCATTGCTATGTCATACATTTCATTTTTTGGCCTTCCTATTTCACAGAATTTCCAAACGCCAAAATTTTTTCCGGCATACACCACCCGGCCGCGGCTGGCTAAAAAAGTTTCCAGCTCGTCCGGGTTGACTCCGCGCAAAAGCATGTCAAAATCAGTTGTTTTTTTTCCAATCAAAATATCGCGCACAGCTCCGCCCACCAGGCATATTTGCGCTTTAGGAAATTGGCTAACCAGTTCCCTTAATACGGGAAAATCGTTAATATTGGGAAATTTAGGGTGCATATTTAGGCGCATTTTTATTATATTGAATTATACCACTTGCCCTCCTTAATCCAAATTATTTTTTAGAAAATTGATTTTTACCATGATTTAAGGTAAAAATAAAGGTGTGTTAGGGCCTGTAGCTCAGCTGGTTAGAGCACCACTCTTATAAAGTGGGGGTCGATGGTTCAAATCCATCCAGGCCTACCAGAATTCAGATCGTGTCGTTTTAGGAGGGCTGCGAAGCCCTCTTTGGCGGTTAGGTTGGCCAATTTTCCGTTGTGCAGGTTGAGTTCGGAAAACACTTGATGGGCTATTTCTTGTTTTTCGGTGTCAAGGGCATGTTTGTAGTATAGGTTAGCCATTTTTACGAGTTCGGAAAAAGTGAGGACGTGGCGGAGCATCTGTTGTTCGGATGCGGTGAGCATGTCTTTTTTTTCGTGGATGCGTTGTTGTTCGCTGTGCAGTTTCCGTTCCTCGTCGCTATATTCTTCTACAGTCATGGTATTCAGGCGAAGCAAGGTAAGGCGGTTCTGTTTGAGGTAGTGTAAATCAGCCTGGATACGCTTCTGCTGGGTATGGAGATCGTCTATTTCTTTGTTTCTCTTTTCGCGTACGGGGGGCAGTGCGGTTTTGCTTTGGGCTTGGATTTCCTGTAGTTCCTGGTCTGAAAAGTGTATTTGGATGAGCAATGTTTCAATGCAATCGTCAATGATGGTTTCGCGGATGTTCCGTTTTGTATTATCGCAGTGTGCTTTGCACCGGCTGCTGTAGTAGGTGAATCCTTTCTTCTGATAGGGGGTATACGCTCTGCCGCACAGGCAGTGTATGAGCCTGCGGTACGTGTAGAATTTCTTGTCGGTATAGTACACCGTGCGCTGTTTTGTTCGCAAGACTTCCTGCACTTTGTTGAAGAGCGAGATATCAACCAGCGGCCGGTGAATGCCTTCGACAGCGCCGTCCTTGGTCTTCAATTTGCCAATGTAGAAGGGATTGTTGAGAATTATCTCGACGGTTTTGTTGTTGACCGGACGCGAGACTTTTGGTATGTCGTCTTGATCGATATCGGTCAGCATTTCCTCTGGCGTCCGCCTTCTGCGCAGGGGCTTTGTGGTGAGGCCCTGTTGGTTTGCCCACTTGGCCAATTGCGCCAAGCTCCAACCTCCGGTGGCGTAAAGCTCAAAGAGCCGCTTAACGGTGGGCGACCTTTCGGGATCTAAGGGTTTGTTGTCAACTCCTTCGTCAAGATAACCGAGCGGGGCCATATACGTGCATTTGCCTTCGGTTCGCAATTTTGTGTAGGCGGCTTTCACTTTCTCGCTGATGACGCGGGAGTAGTGTTTTGAAAACATGCCGTCAATATCCATGTGCAGGGCGCCTGAACTGGTTTTGTCGTATTCTGTTTGCACGAAGCGAACATCAACGCCGTGCTGGATGAGGTGCTTTATAATCATCTCATCCGGATCATTTCGGCTGGCGCGGTCCCAGCATAGGAAAATCACGCCCAGGAATTGCTTTTTCAGCAGGAGAGTTATCAGCGTTTTGAATTTTGGCCTTTCTACGGTGTATTGAATTGAGCCGTTGTTTCCAAAGGAGATGCCGGAGGTCTTGAACGCTGTGTGTTTTTCCCGGATGATGCCGTTTTCTGAAAATCCCTCGGCGGTGTAATTTGCTATCGCTATTCCATTTCTTCCGGCATACCGAAGCGCCTCCCACTCCTGATACGCGATGGAATTTTTCTGGTTATCGGCTTTGTCGGTGCTTTTCCGGATATAGACAAGGTATTCCCCGCGATGCGGCGCTGTGGCCGGGGATTTTTTTTTGCCTGTTTTGGTTGTGTGAGATGGCTGGTTCATAATTTGGGGCATCCAAAAGGAGCGGCCTGGTTGACCCAGCCCGTGATTCCGCGAGGAATGTGTTGCGCTGGCAGACCGCCCCTTGTGGACACGGCAAAAATCTTCGCGGAATATTTGGATGTGGGTCAACGCGGTCAGTATAGCACGTCATCGGGAGGGCCGCAATCATCCTTCGGCAAGGGCCGGCAGATGATGCGCATGAGATTGAAAAACGAGGTGGCCAGAGTCAGGGCTTCTTCGTCAGACAGGATGGCGTGGTAATCTTCGCGGCAAATTTGCTTGAAGTCTTGGATGGCTTGGGGGGAGAGTTGCATGGTCTTTTTACCATAGCTTACGGGCAAGGGAAGGCAACCAGGGTGATGTTGCGCGCCGGAATATGATGGTGAAGGCGGGGCATTGTTGCGGGCGCGTGGTTGTTCAGGTAGCCAACATTTTCCATCTACCACCACTTTAAAAGTTTTGCTATGGTGATGATGTTATTTGTAATCGTATCGTCTGCGATACTTTGGGAGGATTTACCAATGGAGGGACCATCATCAATCCGCCGCCATCCTAACCGCATCCGGCAGTTTCGCATGGAGAAGGGTTTGACCCAGAGAGAGCTGGCGCGCATCTTGGGCTACAAGAGCGTCAGCTCTCTTTCGCATCTTGAGCGCGGGCGCAAGCGGCCGTCGCTTCCGACCGCGATGCGGCTGGAGATAGCCTTGCAGAAATTTATCGGCGACATTTTTCCCCGGCTGTATAAGTCGCTGCGCGCTCCGGTGGCGCGCCGGCGGGAGCGTTTGTTCAAGGAGCGGGGAGAGAAGAGCGCGTGGTAGGCCCCCCTTCGCTGAAGCTACGGAGGGTAAACTCCTCAGAGCAGATAGAAAAAGCAATATGGGACACGAGGAATCACAATTCAGGGGATTGCCGTCTTTTAAGCGGCCGTCGGAGGCGGTGGTGTATTGGACGGTGGAAAATCTGTGCGGCGGCGCGGGGGGGCGGTATAAGATGACGCTTACGAAGCTGGCGAAGCGGTGTAATCTGGCGGTGAGCACCACCAACCGGGCGGTGTTGAGCTTAGTGTGCCAAGGGGTAATCAAGTATCATTCGGGCAAGAATCAATTTCATGCATCTATTTTTGAAATTCCGGTGTCGGAGGGGAGACGCCCCGGTCCTCCTTCGCTAAAGCTACGGAGGACAAGCGGGGCGTCTGTACATGGGGAATGCGCGGGGTCTAATGGGAACGGAGGGGATGGTTTCACAGAGGAGACAACCGGTCGACCGAAAATCGGTATACCAAATTCCTACGATAGCGATAGCGATCATCTAAAGAATATATCTATAGGCGATAACGATATCGGGGAAATTGTCCACAAGCAAAATGAGGATAGCGAGGATGAGACAACAGAGCGTTTGGCATATCGAGTGGCTGATGGATTGGGAGACATGGAGAATCTGAAGCTCTATCAGAGTTACTGCCGACGATTTTCATCCGACATTATTCTCAAAGCGTTCGTGAGAGCCAAAGAACCAACGCCGGATAAAATCAAGGTCAGCCGAGGGGCATTATTCAACTTCCTTGTTCAACTTTATGCAAAAAAAAGAACCAACAACAATTCTGGCAATACGGCCCGGTAGGCGGGAGATGGGGATTGCGGTGCTGGAAGGATATGAACTTGTGTTCTGGGGAATTATGGGATTTCGGAGTGTTTCACAGAAGGCACTGCTATATGCGGTTGAGCGTCGTTTGGAGTCGTTGATACACATCTACCAGCCGCAGGTGTTGGCCGAGGAACAACCAAGCGCTGTGCGGATGAAAGCCTCCCCCATGCTTGGGGAAATCGCTGGACGGGTGAGTTCGGTAGCCTTGGCGTCGCTTCTGTGCTACCGCATTGTTTCGCCCAAGAACGTACGCTTGCGCCTGTGCGGTTCCCGCAAAACGAGCCGCAGGGCAATGGCTGAATATATAATCTCCCAGTATCCGCATCTTGGTCGCTACCATCGCTGTGTGAGCCAATGGCAAAGGTCTTACTGGATGCCAATGTTTACGGCTGTAGCGGTTGGGTTGGTTTGCGGTCGGGAATGAATTCTTTCTGCTTTCCACTCCCAGCGGCGCCGGGTGCGCTGTTCCGGGTCTTGAACCTTACCACGGACTCGGGCGAGGCTATCCTTTGGGGTAAGGCTGGGGATGGTTGAGCCGGGGGTGGGAGGATGAAATTTTCGGGGATAAGACTGGTAGGGCACACCTATGCCACCGTCCGTCGCTAAAGCTGTGGACGGTGAAAGGCTTCGGTGGGTAAACTCATAGCAGGACAAATAGGACGGAATAGGACGAAGGAGACAAATGGAAGAGGCGTCCGGATGTTTCCTGGGATGCTTTCGGGATTAGACAGGCGATTAGCTACACGATATAATTGAGGGGTGATGCAGAACACAGCAAACAGACCGGAAATTGGTTAAATTTCTGTAGACCAAATATCAAGGAGAATGCCCCTATGGGAAATACATCAAGCAGGCGGCGATTTGATTTTGTCCAAGAGGTAACCGGGTTTGATGAAGAAACCGGTGTTTTCCAGGTTATATTGAAGCCAGATCCCCGCCGCTATAAATGGAAGACGGTGAAAGGCAAGAGATATCTGTATGATATGCTGGATAATGCCCGGTTTTCGGAACCAGTTTTAAGGCAGCTTGCTGAAGCCATGAATGATCAGCCCATATACTATCAGCAGCAGAAGATTGGCGACGCTGGAATCTATATTCAGAGCCGGATTCCACAGGTGCGCAACGCGCTTGAGGGAAAATTTCCCAGACCGACATTCGAGGACAAATCCGAGGAGTTTCTCCAGTCTTTGGGGACGGATAAACTTGAGTTCGTGATCATGTCTGTGGATATCGTCGGTTCCACGAAGCTTTCCACTACCCTTCCCCCTGAACTGTACAGTCGCGTCATTGCGACAGTCCTTTTTGAATTGAGCGAGGTGGTTCCACAGTTCCACGGCCATGTGCTGAAGTATACCGGCGACGGCATCATTGCCTATTTCCCGGCGCCGAGTTTTATTTCAAAGAATGACTTGGCCATAGACTGCGCTTTGACGATACGGGGATTGGTCCGCAAGGCCATCGACCCGGTTCTCAAAGAACGGGGCATTGATCCGATTGATATTCGGATTGGACTTGATTCCGGGGAAGCTATGATCGCCACTATCGGCAGTTCGGAAGCGAAACAGCACAAGGATATAATCGGCGCCATTGTCAATTTGGCGTGCAAGATTCAGGCAAGAGCGGGAATTGGCGGAATTGCACTCGGAGACGTTACCTGCCGAAATCTACATATCGCTTGGCGTCAGATGTGTGAGCCCCTTGATGTGGGGGCAGACTGGCAGTATACGGATGAAAATGGCGACTCATATAAGGTTCATCAGATCAAATTCAGCGATTGAGTCACGTAGAATTACCAATGGAAAGCGCCGCATCCGTGTCGGATGCGGCGCTTTTTTGTATCAACCACCACTCGGCATTTTCCCGCTGCCCTCGGTGGTGTCACTGGCGCTGATAGGGAGCGGGTTGTCCGTTATGATGATTTTGCCGGGCTTGGCGGGGTGTGGGGATGGGATACGATTGATGTATGCGACCATATCTTTCGTATTCTCAATTGGCTTTGTATCTTGATTGTCCGTTGAAGTATCGGTTCAGGTACATTGATGAGATTAGAACCGATGGGGTGTCGTCGGCGCTGGTGTTTGGGAAGGCCATTCACCGCGCTTTGGCGGAGTTTTACATTGACGTGAAGGAAGGGCGGGCGTTTTCGCTGGCGCGTCTTTTAGATGGGTTTACCGAGGCCTGGGAGGAGGAGTGTGGGCGGGCGGAGGTGGTGTTTCGGAAGGATGAGAGTTTTGCCGGGCTCTTGGCGCAGGGGAAGGAGATGCTGGGCGTGTTTGCGCGCGAGCGGTTGCCCACGATGCGAGTGGTGGCCGTGGAAGTGCCGTTTGAGTTTAAGCTGGAGAACCCGGAGACTGGGGAGGAGTTTCCGATTCCGATTAAGGGCGTGATTGACCTGATTGAGGAAGATGAGAACGGGACGCTCTGGGTCGTAGACCACAAGACCGCTGCACGGGCTTTCAGTGAGCATCAGATTGACGCGGATTTGCAATTGATGATATACGCGGCCGCGGTGGAGCAATTGGATATTGTCGAGGGGCGGGAAAAGCGGTATCGGTTTGACGTGCTGACCAAAACAAAAAAGCCGAAGTTTTTGCAGTATCGGCTGTATAAGGATGATTTGGATCGGCGCAAGCTTTACCGGTTGGTCACGGAGATGTGGAAGGCGATTGAGGCGGAGGCGTTTTATCCGCGGTATGCGATGCATTTTGCGGGGTGTGCGTGGGAGGAGGAGTGTAGGGAGTGGTGAAGATTTACATATGGTACTGTTTTGTAGTATGTTATATAAGAGAATAAAAACAGCACAGAATGATGGAATTGTGATAATCTGACAAAGTATTTTTGTATTGAACTGAATGTCAAACCGATCTATCTTACAAAAATAGAGGCAAATTAGGGATTCCGAAGAGTAACGAATTCAAAGTCACCAATACCGTATCTCAACTCCAAGCTGATATCAATCGCCGATGATTTATAACATACGAACAATCTCATTTATGATGATTTCATTAATATTAGTTGTAGTTGCTGCTGCAATTGGAGGGATGATATGTTTTTACCAACCTTTTATTGTGGTTCAATTTCTACAGAAGCATTTCACTAATGTAATTTTCTATGTGTCCACGCAAGAAAATGTCTTTGCTCTGACTTTTGATGATGGACCTAACCCTCCATACACAGATCAAATTCTTGAAATTTTAAGACAATATGATTGCAGGGCAACGTTTTTTTTGATAGGAAAGCAGATAGAGAAGCATCCAGGATATATTCAGAAGATACAAAACGAAGGACATCAAATTGCAAATCACTTTTATACTGATGAGGCAACAATATTTCTAAGTAAGGAGAAAATGATCAGCTCTCTTGAGAAAACCGAAACACTGATAAATCAGCGAACAGATGTGAAATACTACCGTCCCGCTAGCGGTTGGATAACACCTACAATGTTGCAACACGCCAAAGAGAACAATTTCCAAGCAGTACTTGGTTCTGCATACGTTACAGATCCAATTCAACCACCACATTGGTATATGTTAGGTGCATTGAAATCCATGTTAAGACGTGGAATAATTATCACCTTACATGATGGAGGCGGAGATCGTAGCAAGACGGTTGGAATTCTTGCTCCATTATTAGAAAATGCCAAAAAGAAGAAACTCAAATCTGTAACACTGGAAGAGCTTATTCACGCATCAAACAGATGAAATCATTCCAAAATCTTTAAAGCACGATTTATTCTGGAAGGTGAGAGGGAAAAATCATGGATGGCAATCCCTTCTTGATTAATGATCCGGTATTATATTTCTGCTTAAAGTACCTTAGCTGGGGAGCTGGAACAGTTTTCGTTCTCTCATTGGTATTCCAGGTCGTATTACCTGCGATATGGACTTGGAGTACCAAAACATGGAAAGACGAAGAAATTGAAATAGCTCCTGAGTTCAGACATCCTAAGCAGGGACATGGTTTTTGGAGACTGCACAATTCATACCTCCTGATATTTCCATTCCTCAATCTCGCGATTTTTTCCTACTATGAGCGGGTTTATGTTTATACCAAAATTCTCATCGAATCGGGTGTTCAATTTAAAGCACCAAAGAGTCAGGCTCTTCAAACAGTTTTTGAACCATTTACGACTTTTTATGCTACGATAATCTTCATCATTGCAGCTTTGGTAGGAGCTGTCATTTTTTATGTCTTCACCTTTTGCGGTGGAAATATTGGCGAGGGAGAGAAAAAGACAATACCACGCACTGATTGGCTATATGATGAAGGAAAAGCGCGACCAATTTGTTACGTTTTCTCAATTTTCACACATTTCATCCAATTTACGATTATGGCTGGATGGTTAGGCAGACATTTATTGATCTCGTTGCTTGGATACGGACGGTTATTTACGGATGCAAGTTTAGGGGCAACGCTTGTTCCATTTCATCCTGACGGAATGTTTGGGCTTTCTGCTCTTGAAGAGATCGCAACCTCTACAACCTATGTCTTTGTTGCTTTGGGATTGGTTGTGACCTTGTGGTTATTAGGCGTTATAACAACTTACGGTGGATGGCAATATGGCCTTCAAACCACTGGGTTACCTGTTGGTATTATTGTGTTTTTGATAATTGCTCCCTACGGAATTGCCATCACTCTAGAGCCTGCACGCGAAAAAATCGTGTCAGCAAAAATAGAAGCTCTGAAAAACCTTGACAAAGGTATCAGTGAGAATTCCTATTTGCTGCTAGACACTTTCAATAAGAAAGATGATCGTACGTTAGATCTATCAAAACAATGGGAAAGGCATAAAACCCTTGAGGCTATCTATGATTTCATATCAAAAGTACCAGATTGGCCGGTGCGTGCAAGCAACAGATGGGAAATTCTACTGAAGCTTGTTGGGGCTGTCGCAGTTCCAATTACTGTAAATAGATTGATAGGAAAAGCGAGAATTGTCACAGAATCGGAAGAAAGTGATATAGAGATGATTTAGCCTGAATGTCACTTCCTGAAGGATTACCTAAGTGGTGCGTTTCTGTTTTAAGACAGCGTTGAGTTCCTGCATCCAATGAGAAGATTTGGGTCTGGGTTTGACAACCCGCGGTTCAAACCAATGGGGACCATCTGGTAGTCACTCGCTGGCGATCAGACATAGAAGCGTCTTATAGAGGTGTGTCCGTTTTCTGGGTATAACCGTAGCCAACAGCGGCAGAAACGTATTCAAGTGCTGGAGCGTGCCTTTGAAAGAATGGTGCAAAGGATCTTGGACGAAATTTCTTGCAGTATCGGCTGTATAAGGATGAGCTGGATAGGCGGAAGTTATTCCGCATTGTGGAGGAGGTGTGGAAGGCGATTGAGGCGGAGGCGTTTTATCCGCGGTATGCGACGCATTATTCGGGGTGTGCGTGGGAGGAGGAGTGTCGGGAGTGGTGAAAAAAAAATTGGAAAAATCAAACAACCAGCGATTGTTCGCATCACCTCGCATCCAGCAGGTGTCCAAGTCCCTATCCAGACCGGTTAAGTTTTAAGCGTTCACACAGTTGTGCTTATCAATACCGCAGAATCATTGGGTTTCAGCAAGTCACCCCCTACAAATCGTTTTCATCCAAAATACGACGTGAAGAGCCTTCTATAATATGGAACGACCCCATCAGGCTCTGGACAAACGCAATCCGCCTTAATTTGGCCTCAAATAGGTCTTGACTTTGGGGTCCACTTCATTTAATTGCTGTAGTGATAAGGACTGCATGATGGGTAGTTCAGTTTTTATTTAAAGGAGGGATAAGATGAAATGGGAAGTAACAATTTATTTATCTTTGATCTTGATTGTTCTTACAGTAGGTTGTGGTGGCCCTGCGAAACAGGCTGCGGCTGAGGAGTTTCTCGATATTACGAAGTCTGGTTTCCGATATTCTTCCTCCGATATTATTGCAGCGGGCAGTACACGCGGATTAATAGCTTCTAACGACGATGGATACAATTGGTTCAATGTAAGAGGACCCCATATAAGAAATGTCACAGACATAGAGGATAGCGAATCCGGCAGTATTGTCTCAGGGGATGGTCACATCGTTATATCCGTCGATAACTGGAAAACATCAAATGATATAACTGATACCGAAAGCGGATTTGGGTACGTGTATTCTGTCAAGATGCTCCCAAAGACACAAACCATACTATCGGGAGCCAAAAGAGGGCTCTTCAAAAGTGAGGATAGAGGATGGACTTGGGGTGAGGCAGATACAACGAAAGGGCGGGTCTACGATATAGAATTATCTAAAGATTTAGTATGCTACATTGCTACTGAAAAAGGAGTTTATAAATCCGAAGATGCGACTGAGTGGCACGATACAGGTTTGCAGAAACCTGCATTTGACGTCGTGCTATTGAATGAACCTTACCGAATGTATGCAGCTTGTGGAAGCCAACATGTCTGGGCATTTTCGGAAACTTCATGGAGCAAAATCTCTAGCCAAGGGTTGCCCGATTCTATCGCTATCCACGAAGTTGTTACTAACCATGATGGCTCAGTGCTCTTTGTTCACACCAACACTGCTGTTTATGCTTATAGAGTATCTGAGCTTTCGTGGAAGCTCATAAATGGGATCAACACATTCAACCATATTTTGAATGTATATGTATCCCCAATCACCTATGATGTATTCTTGAGAGCAGAAATTGAGGGTGAATCTTTTCCGGTTGTCTATAAGTGGAAACCCGAAGATAATTACTGGGAAGCACTAAATTATGGTGTTACTGAGACATCGATGTTATTCAGATTTGAGACTGATCCCGACGATGAAGGAACTTATTTTGTCAAAGTTCTTAATGAATCCCCTGGAGTGAACCCCTGGGATACTCACATATGGTGGACGTCTTCTGATGGCGGCAAAACTTGGTCTGTTGTGGCTGAGACTTTTGTTGCATCGAAATTTGGGTGGTCATATGCTACTGACTCGTCTAACCCAGGCGATTTTTATACATATGCAGTTGATCCGTCTAATATAGATAATGTGTATAGAATAAGTAATGTTACGGAATTTCAAAAATCTACGGATAGAGGTCAATCGTGGAGGCCCTTGAAGGGAAAATGGGAATTTGAGGAGGAAGACTTTATAGACCACTATCGATATGCGTCCTCCGCAAAATTTATCCAAGTTAACTCGCTCCATATCAATCCCTTCAATACATCAGAATTTTTTTATATAGTAAATATCAAGAATCGTGATATACCAAGAATAGCTCATACTACAGATGCTGGATGGGTCTGGCATGTTTCCAGTAACCCTAAATTCGCAGGTGTTTCGGATGTTGAGCTGTCTTATTCACCTACTTCCGCTGTGCTCTTTTTAATAGAAGAGAAACCCAGGTCCAAAACGGTTTTACTAAAATCAACAGATTTTGGGAGAAATTGGAAAACCATATATAGCAACGTGAGCGGGTTCGCGTTCGCTGTGTCCCCCTACAACCCACTCATTGTTTATGCGTATTATTCAGTCAACACCGCCTCTGGAATTATAAAGAAAACATTGGATGGTGGAGAAAGCTGGCAAGCTTGTAAAGGACAGGTTGTTCCTGTGATACGTTACAAGAAAACTTGGGAGACAGTTAGAAGAGTACCTGATTATAATCTTCTTGCTTCTTATCCATCGATTCGAATTTCTCAGAAAGACTCTAAGACTTTGTATTTGACTGATCTGTCCGGAGTAGGCATGTTTCGATCCCAAGATGCAGGGGATACATGGTATCCCCTTGCCTTGCGGACGTTGAGAGGAAATGACCCAAATCTTGTTTGGGAGGAAAATCCTGAAAAGCTTAAACAGTGGAAACCCCAGAGCCGTGTTGCTCGACAATAATGGTAATGAGAGCAATTCACATTTCAGACTTTCTTTTTTTTAGTTGCTGTCAACAACTTGAAGTTATCGAAAGGAAAAGCGACGTGTTTTCTACACGTCGCCTGCGTCATCTCAGAGATATTGAGAATCAAATAATGTTTCATTCGGCCATTGAAAGGAAATTGCAGCCTCTGTTGAAGATATGATCGAGCACCGTAATCCCGGGGATTTCACCTCCGTTTTTTAGACGGCGGGTGAGTTCGATATCCTCCTGGTATCTCAGGATGAAGCAGGAGGTCTAAACCGAAGCGACCATGCTGTGACCAAACTGCCTACGAAAGGGAGCAGGCTGGATAGGAAAAGTTGCGAAAACTCACAAAATTCCGTAGATTGTAAGTCATTCATTCGCATATGGTTATATCCATAACTACCTGGAAATAAACGCTCTATGAATTCCCGCGCCGTTTTATTCGGGAGCAGGAGGCCGGAGGTTCAAATCCTCTCGCCCCGACCATTAAAAACAATAGGTTACGTCAATCGGCGTAGCCTTTTGTTTTTGCTTGTGACCGTACCGTGACCAAAATGGGTAAATTTGCCTCAACGAGGAAAATAGATAGGGACTGTTCTGTGATTAGAACAGTCCCTTTTGCGTTTTCTGCAGGAGCGATAAAGAACATTCAGGATTCCGGGGGATCCGCGCTGTCATCCTCAGCCGGTTTCTCGCCTTTTGGGTCTTGCTCAAAATCAACCATATCCGCGAATTGGCGAAAGAAAAGAGCGTCAGAATGGTCATACTTTCCTGTTGTCTGAACTGAGCTGTGGCCCAACAAAGGCTGGATTGCATCAGGCGGAACGCCTTTTGAGCGGAGGAAGGTTACGTAGGTGTGCCGGAGTGAATGCAACGTGAGGTGTTCGGGAAGACCGGCCAGGCGGATGTAATCTTTGAACCAGTGCGTAACCGTGTCTTTGTGCCAAGGGACATCGCCGCTGTCTTTAGCGCGGCGATTGCTTTCACTGGTGAAGATGTAACCGGATTCAGGCAGTTCTCCGCTTTTCTGCATTTCGGCAATGACGCGCCGGAGCGCTCTGTTGATTGGCAGGGCAAGGCGGCGATCGGTTTTTGGGACCCGGACATACAAGATATGATTTTCCAGGTCCAGGTCGGCTATTCTAAGAAAAAGAATCTCATTGCGCCGACACGCGGTATAGACCAGGAATTGGAGATATCTGTGGAATTTGACGTCTTGGACGACGGAGAGCAGGTGGCGCACCTGCTCGAACGTCATGCTCTTGTTTGGCCGTTCGCCGCGCTTGACCGTGGGAAGCTCCACGTCGACAAAGGGATTGGCATCGAGAAGTTTCCATTTCATAGCACGCTTGAAGGCTGTTTTGAGGGCGCGCTGATAGATTGATACCGTGTTCTTGGATTTGCCTTGTTTGGCGATTGCGCGCTTCCACCGCCTCATGTCCGCGTCTTTCAACCTATCAATAAACGGATTTCCCACAACCCGGCGGAAAGAATCAAAGGCGCACTGGATAAGCTCTCGCGTTCCCTCCGCAAGTTCGAGGTCCATCAGGCACCGTTCCAGATATTCATCCTTCCACTCGCCCAACCGATAGCGCTTCATGGCGCCCGGTTCCTCTTGGCCGGCAACGATTGCCCGAGTTATGCGACCGACCTTTTCAATCACCCCAATACTAGCCAGAGATTGCAATTCCTCAACTTTCTGAAGCCACAATCTAGCGATTTTTCGGTCGCGGGTGCGCGTATTCACCCGATAGCGGATGCCGTCGAGGTCATAATAATCGACCTCAAAATATCCAGTATCGGCGCGTTTGCGGATAGTCGCCATCTATGCTTCACCTCCTTTCAAGGCTTCGGCAGCAGTTAGGACTGTGCCGGATTCAAGCCATTGGTCGATTCGATCGCGGTCGAATCGAATCAGGTTTGAATTCGGTACTTTCGAGAATGGAATAGACCGTTTTGAAACGTATTGATACACTGTGTGGATGGAGACACCAATGTGCTCGGCGCACTCGTTGATGTTGAGCCATCGTTTTGTCAAAGGACACCTCCTTGTGAGGGGATTTTATCAGCTGGGATATTTCAGAATAGCGGGGCATTGTTGCAGGACGGGATACGGCGGTCGGTTGGGCATAGAAGGGGTTGTTGTGGTGTAACTACTCAGGTGTGC
>Ga0066639_10001453_pt1 | contig 21082 bp, 15 predicted proteins | sample CryGeyCG2114_010_2_FD_59504 | JGI IMG/M metagenome (GOLD analysis project Ga0066639, IMG submission 59504) | Groundwater microbial communities from aquifer - Crystal Geyser CG10_big_fil_rev_8/21/14_0.10 | ecosystem: Environmental > Aquatic > Deep subsurface > Groundwater | place: USA: Utah...
TTTTGGCAGCAGGTGTGCCGGAATATCTTATTCGTGAACACCTAGGGGACATATCAGAAGTCATTGCCACTGTGAACAAAAGCAATGCATATAAGCGTTCTGTGTATAACACATCTGCCATTGATACACGGTATGCAGAGCAAACGGCAGTGCTGCAACCATATTTTTCCGAGTTTGCATTCCACAAGTATCGTGTCATGGTTGAGGTGGAGCATGTCATTGCATTATCCACATTTAGTAATGGATTGGTCGTGCGCAGACTTGAGGAGTCAGAGATTATTTTTTTAAGACGTCTCTACCAACGTTTTTCAGAAAAAGACGCGCTTCACATCATTGACTACGATCATGTGGGGCGGCGGGGTATAGGTCCTGTTGAGCATGACACAAAGGCATGTGAATTATGGATCCAAGAAAAATTAGAAGGGACAACGCTCGCGGATATTTCAGAAAAGGTGCACCTGTTTGTCACATCTGAAGATATTCGTAATCTTGCATGGAAGTCTATGTTGCGTGACGCACTTGAGCATGTGTTTGTGCCAGAATTCCTGGGTATCACCGGACAGTTAAAACAGTTGGCGATAACACATGCGTATGATCCTGTCATGGGTCGCACGCATATGCAACCAGCAAGCCCCACGACTTTTGGGAAAATATTTGGAACGTATTTGGTGCGACTCACACGTGCATTGAATCGGTTGGGGAGTGTGAAAGTGTATGGAAAAATAAATGGTGCTGTGGGGAATTATAATTCGTTTGTAGCGGCATATACACATATCAACTGGTGTGATTACTCCAAATATCTTACTGCACAGCTGGGATTTTATTGTGAATTATGGACAGATCAACGTGGCCCTGTACGTGACATGGTCGAAGTATTTCAGGCGCTTCAAGAGGCGGGTGCGGTGATGCGTGACCTGGCACAAGACATGTCCCTCTATGGATCTTTGAATACCATATATTTTACAAAAGTAGAGAGCCACGTGGGGTCATCTGTAATGCCACACAAGGTGAACCCATGGTTTGCCGAAGTCGCAGAGGGTGCCATAAAAAAAGCAAACGCTCTTATTTCCCTGTTTGCTACTGACCTTGATGTCTCACGGCTCCAACGTGATCTATCAGATCACGAGCTTGAGCGTGGGTATGGTGACGCGTGTGCCTATCTGTATATTGCCATGCATCACTTGGCTATTGGACTGGCTATGATTCGTCCCAATACCGTATATGCGAGACAAGAGTTGGTAGCACATCCAGAGATTATGACTGAAGCAATCCAGACGATATTACGCAAGCATGGGCATGCTGCTGCATATGAAACGGTGAAAGCACGAACGCGTGGCATATCACTTTCTTTTGAAGATTTAAAGCAGTTTGTTTCAGAGCTTGCTGTTGAAGAGTATGTAAAGCAAGATATCATTTCAATACTGCTTCCAGAGCGTTATATTGGTTTGTCTGGGCAGTTGGCACTTGATGCTGTGGCATATTACGACAGTATCTATTCATCAAAATAGTAATCGTATTCCATATGTCACATACACCACAGGTCATTGTCATCATTGGGGCACAGTGGGGAGACGAAGGAAAGGGAAAAATCACAGATGTATATGCATCATCAGTGGACTATGTGGTTCGATTTCAAGGGGGAAATAATGCCGGGCATACAGTGATGGTACAGGACGAGGTATACAAATTGCATCTGATTCCTTCAGGAGTTGTGTCGGATCATACGGTGAATATCATTGGCAATGGGGTGGTGGTTGATCCAAAGGTCTTGTTGGAAGAGATTGCAGGGCTAGAGGCTCGTGGTATTTCTCCTACATTGTTTGTGAGTGAGCGTGCGCATCTTATTATGCCGTACCACATTGCTATGGATGAGGCACTTTCCGGGCACCAAGGAGCGCTGGCTGCCGGGAGTACCAAGCGTGGCATTGCGCCGGTATATGCTGATAAAGCATATCGGCATGGTATTCGTGTGGGTGATTTGTTAGATCCTGTGATGCTGCGTGAAAAGTTAGAAAAGTCCTATGCATTTAACACAAGCATATTGTCAGAGGTGTTTCATATCTCATTTGAAAAAACGCTTGAGGCAGTGCATGCAGAGTATGTCCAATATGGGGTAGCACTGCGCAAGTATATTCATGATACAGAGTTAGAGCTGCATAAAGCATATACTCTCGGTCAGAGAATTCTTTTTGAAGGTGCCCAGGGAATGTCACTCGATCCTGATCATGGCATGTATCCGCATACCACCAGTTCAAATAATGTCGCTGGGTACTCAGAGGTGGGTGCTGGTATCGGGGTAAATGCAAGAAAAAAGGTTGTCGGCATTGTGAAAGCATATGTGAGTAGGGTGGGGAACAGCCCATTTGTGACAGAGCTTTTGGATGACGTTGGAAACAAAATTCGTGAAGATGGACAGGAATATGGCACTACGACAGGGCGTCCTCGACGAGTTGGTTGGCTGGACTTGGTACAGGTGAAGCAAGCGATCCGTACCAGTGGTATGACCGATATTGCTATGACAAAGCTTGATGTACTTGGGGGGCATAAACATATTTTGGTATGCGTTGGGTATAAGATCCATGGGAAAATCGTGACTGATATGCCAGCAAATTTGGCAGATGTTCGTCTTGCAACGCCGCTCTATAAAACCTTTCCGGGATGGCCAGTATTGTCAACAGAAGACATTGACCGTGTGAGGCAGGAGGGGTATATGGCATTGCCTGAAACTATGCGTGCATACATTGAGTATGTTGAACAAACAGTACTGTGTAAGGTCTCTATTGTATCATTTGGTCCCAAGAGAAGTGAGACTCTTATGAGGTAGTATGTCAAAGTATCTAAAAGCAGCACTGCATAGGCAGTGCTGCTTTTTTGTATATATGATTTGTTTATGCCTGCATGAGCTCCTCTGCACAAATTGCCGTATTGAGTAATAGCTGCGCGACAGTGAGTGGTCCAACGCCACCTGGGGTAGGAGTAATATGTGCAGCTTTCTTTGATACCGTATCAAATTCAACATCGCCGAACATGAGGTTATTTTCAAAGTCTACTCCTGCGTCAATAATAATTTGTCCGTTCCCCACCATATCGGCGGTTAACACATGTTTTTTCCCAACACCGGTTACGATAATATCAGCATGGTTGGTATATTGTTTAATATTTTTTGTATGGATATTACATGTGATGACGGTGGCTTCGGCATTCATCATCATAATAGATAATGGTTTGCCAACCAAGACACCCGCACCAACCAGTGCGACAGTTTTTCCTTTCAGTGACACATGAAGTGAGTCTAATATTGCCATGACTGCACCTGGAGTAGGGGGAACAATGGTATGTGTTTTCATGACGAGCTTCCCCAAATTATCGTGAGTGAGACAATCGACATCATATCTCGGGTCCACAGCATTGAGTACTGTGGGGTAAAAATTTTCAGGGACAGGAAGCTGAACGATCAAGCCACTAATATCTCCCTTTGCTTGGATAGTATGTATTGCCGCTTCCAGTTCTTCTTGCGAAATTGTATGTGGAAATTCGTGGAGTTCAAATTCCATCCCAATTTTTTTTGCATATGATCCTTTTTTCCCGACATAAAGTTTTGACGCCGGATCCTCACCAACCAAAACAACGGCTAGCTTTGGCGTCCGGCCTCTTTTTTTCAATGCAAGCGTTCGTGCCTCTGCGTTGGCAAAAATTTGCTTGGCAATATGTCGCCCATTTATTGTGTGAGTCATGGAGAGAAAATTTTGAATAACAGCACGAGTATAGCATATATTAGCCAAAAATCAAGTTCGTATCAAAATTGTTTCAATTGGGCTGATATGGTAAACTGGGAGGAGCTATTTTGTGTGGCATGCCTTGCCACAGGATATATATAACTACATAGACTATGAAATCTATTGCCACATATCTCGAATATACTGTCGAACAGCAAGGGTCAGATTTACATTTGGTTGGTGATGAAATCCCAATGATTCGTGTACAGGGACAGCTGCAAAACATTGAGGAGAAGGAAATTTCAAATAAAGAATTTGAAACACAAGTGGAGGCACTTTTGTCTGCCGACCAAAAGAAGCGCTTTATCGAACAAAAAGAGCTTGATATGAGCTACGAGCATGGCGGTGCACGATTTCGTGTGAATTTGCATAGACAGGAAGGGAAAGTGGGGCTTGCGGCCCGTGTGATTCCAAAAGAAATTCCTTCCCCAGATCAGCTACGCCTTGAGGCACCGCTGCGTGAGTTTACCAACCTGTTAGATGGGTTGGTACTGGTAGTGGGGCCAACTGGGCATGGGAAGTCCACAACGATTGCAAGTATGATTGAAGAAATAAATAAAACACGGAAGGCACATATCGTGACGGTTGAAGACCCTATAGAATTTTTATTTGAAGATAAGGAAAGTCTTATTGTCCAACGGGAAGTTGGTGAAGATACGTATTCTTTTGACGCTGCATTGAAACATGTATTGCGACAAGATCCTAATGTTATTCTGGTTGGAGAAATGCGTGACCCAGAGACTATTGCAACCGTTCTGACTGCTGCAGAAACAGGGCATCTTGTGTTTTCTACCCTGCATACCTCTACTGCGGCGGAGGCCATTGAACGTATTGTGGATGTATTTGACGGTGCCAAGCAAAAACAAATTTTGATTCAGCTCTCTGCCGTATTACGCGGTGTGGTGGCGCAGCAGTTGGTACCCACGGTTGATGGACGACGGGTTGCTGCCCGAGAAATTCTTATTAATACTCCGGCGGTAGCAAATTTAATACGAGAAAACAATATTGCCCAGCTTCCAAGTGTGATTCAGACGGGAGCAAAACAGGGGATGATCCCAATGGACAAGGCAATTGAAGCACTTTACAAAGAGGAACTTATTGACAAGGAAACTGCCGAGAAACGATCAGGAAGACAAAGACGTATCTAATCACGCCGAGTATCATAGTACGGTATGCGACGCCAGAGACAATGGTCCAAAAAAAAACAGGTGATTCGAGCTACTCATGAAGCCAACCAAGACGCACGACTCAGGATGGCTTCATTTGGGTTTCTTGGGATTGCCGTTATTATTATATTGCGCTTATTTGCACTCATGGTCATCCAGCATGATGTCTATGCGCAGTTGGCACAAGGGTCACATGAATTACTGGCACAGTTGTTTCCTCGCCGTGGCTCAATATATATTCAAGACGTTCGCAGTGGTGAACGATTTCCTTTTGCCATAAATAGGGATGTGTTTACTATGTATGCTGACACGAGAGAAATTGAAAACGATGAAGTAGCAGAATCTATTGCAGAAGAAGTTGCCGCATTGTTTGAGTATGACGAAGAAAAAAAATTGCAATTATTTATAAAGTTGAATAAGCCAAACGACCCATATGAGCCAATTGAACGGAAATTGGAAGAGTCCTTTGTAGAGATGGTCACAGAGAAAGAAATTCCAGGAATTCATTTTACACGGGAACAGGAGCGTTTTTATCCAGAAAAAAATTTAGCAGCACAAGTCGTCGGGTTTGTTGGAAAAAATGAGACAGGAAGTGACACGGGGCGCTATGGCATAGAAGGTTACTGGCAAGATGAGTTGGCCGGGAGCAGTGGTTTTTTTGAAGGCATCCGGAGTGCAAAAGGATATTCTATTCCACTGGCCGGGAAAGTATTTGAACAGGCCCGAGATGGGGTCGACCTGACCCTGACCATTGATAGGACTTTGCAGTATAAGGCCTGTGAGCGCCTGAGAGTTGGATTGGCCGAGTATGGCGCATCAAGCGCCTCTCTTATCATTATGGACCCCAAAACAGGCGCTATCCGTGCTATGTGTAGTCTGCCAGATTTTGATCCAAATCTATACAGTAAGGTAGAGTCAATTGAGCAGTATAATAATACAACCATTTTTACGCCATATGAGCCGGGTTCCATTTTCAAGCCAATTGCTATGGCTGCGGCTATAAATGAGGAGTTGCTCACGCCGAATAGTATTTTTTATGACTCTGGGTCAAAGGAAGGGCTGTGCCGTACACCAATTCGTAACGCAAACGTGAAAATTTATAAGGATCAAACGATGACTGGTGTGTTAGAAAATTCTATTAATACCGGTATGGTGTATGTGGCTGAACAGCTTGGCAAGAAAAAATTTCGACACTATGTTGAGTTATTTGGTTTTGGAACGAAAGAAGGATTAGAGCTTAATTCAGAAATAAGTGGAACCATTGATACGTTGTCCCTTAACAAAGGAGATGATATTGATTGTTATGCAGCTACCGCTTCATTTGGTCAGGGGATCACAGCCACACCTATACAGATGACAACTGCCTTTTCGGCACTCGCAAATGGTGGTGTGCTTATGAAGCCATATATTGTGGATGAAATTCATTATCCTGATGGAAAAGTAGAAAAAATACGTCCAGTTGAAATACGTTCGGTTGTTACTCCTCGTACCGCAGCTCTTGTGTCTGGTATGTTAGTAAATGTGGTTGATAGTGGGCATGCAGGGCTTGCAAAAGTAGCGGGGTATTATGTAGCAGGGAAAACGGGGACTGCTCAAATAGCTGGACCTGGTGGGTATACAGAAGAGACAAATCATTCGTTTGTTGGATATGCACCTGTGGATGATCCAACGTTTGTGATGATTGTAAAATTTGAAAAGCCACAGCGAGCATTTTCTGCAACGACAGCAGCCCCGGTGTTTGGTGATATTGCCAAGTTTTTGCTGCAGTACTATGGGGTGCCGCCAAGTAGATAGAACTGGTAGACGTATATAAAAAAACTTCTCATATTGAGAAGTTTTTTTGTGACAGGGGGGAGATTCGAACTCCCGACCTTAGGGTTATGAATCCTACGCTCTCACCAACTGAGCTACCCTGCCTTCGTATTTTCTTCGTGTGCTCCGGCGCCGCCAGGACAGTGTGCTTCGAGATTTTGTATCAGAGGTCTACCATTGTATTCCTTAATGGGGATATACAATGCCGCCCAGTAGCCCGTAGGGGAATCGAACCCCTGTTACTTGGATGAGAACCAAGCGTCCTAACCATTAGACGAACGGGCCATGTCGCCTGTGGTCTTTACAGTACTGAAAACAGAATTAGTATATATGTATGGTGCATACTTGTCAATACAAAATACACGCGCGTATGCGTGTGTATTCTGGACTACTTACATGGTTGGTTCCACAGGTTGTTGCGGTTCAGGGGGCAGATTTTTTTTCCCTTTGAGTGCGTCCTTGAGCGCTTTTCCAGCCTTAAACTTTGGCACTGTGACGGGTGGAATTTGAATTTTTTGTGTTGGATTTTGCGGATTTACTCCAATACGTCCAGCACGCGTTTTGGCACTAAATTGACCAAAACCGGCGATATTGACGGTCTCACCCTTTTGGAGTTCTGTAATGACAATGCGCACAAATGCATTGACCATTTCTTCAGATTCCTTTCGGGACGCACCCACCTTATCAGCGATGGCTTGCGCGAGAGCTGCTTTGTTCATAATGGTACTGATTATTGGCTAATTTGTATGAGCTCAGCAGGTGTATTGCTGAGATATAAGTATACTGTAGGGTGAGTATACAAAATATAGAAAATTCTGTCAATAGAGCCAAATACAGAGGGTTGTGAAAGAAAAAAAGACATCCATTGAGGATGTCTTTTTTTTCAATACATGCCTTAGCGGGCGTATTCAATAACTCGTGATTCACGAATTACATTCACTTTAATTTCTCCTGGATACTGGAGTTCACTTTCAATTTTGCGCGCAACATCTTTTGCCAGGTTGTATGCTTGGTAGTCATCAATTTGGGTTGGATTTACAAACACACGGATTTCACGTCCAGCCTGGATAGCATATACTTTATCTACGCCAGGGAAATCTTTTGCAGTACCTTCCAGTTCTTCGAGACGCGCGACGTACTGTTCAAATGTATCTCTTCGCGCACCCACACGTGATGCGGATATAGCATCCCCAGCCATGACTAACTTTGTCAAAAGAAGTGGGGGACTTGTATCGTGATGTGTCAGTGCCACTTCAGCCGTATCATCATCAAGCTTGAATTTCTTCAAAATAGTGTGTCCAATCTGTGTATGTGCTCCCTGTGTTTCGTGATCGATCGCTTTTCCAATGTCGTGAAAGAATCCACCTTTTCGTGCCTTGGCAGGGTCCATACCAATTTCTTCTGCCATTAGTCCAGAGAGGTAGCCCACTTCAAGTGAGTGGTTTAATACGTTTTGTCCATAACTCGTACGGTACTTTAATCTTCCCACAATAGATACTAGTTTTGGATCAATCCCAACAATACCCATTTGGTGCAGTGCTTCTTCACCTGCTTTGCGGATGTCGAGTGCCAACTCTTTTTTTGCCAGGTCAATAAATTCTTCAATTTTTGCCGGTTGAATGCGACCGTCTGCAATGAGTTTTTGAATTGCTAACTGACAGACACGGCGACGGATGGGAGAAAAGCTTGAAACAACCAGGACATTTGGTGTTTCATCGATAATGATTTCACACCCGGTCATGCGTTCGATGGTCTTAATATTGCGCCCTTCTTTTCCAATGATACGTCCCTTCATTTCGTCACTTGGCAGCTCTACCACTGTCCCAGTAGTTTCTGCGGCATGGTTACACGCTGTGCGCTGCATAGCGCCAAGCACCACATCTTTTGCACGCTCTTCTATTTCTTCTCTGGTTCTTTGATCCAGTTTTAAACTCATGTGCAACAGATCTTCCTGTGAACGTTCTTCAATTTGTGCGAGTAAGTGGTCTTTTGCCTCTGCCTCTGTGAGCCCGGAAACACGCTCTAATTTTTTGACAGCCTCTTCTTTTGCCGCGTCAACTTTGAGTTTGATATCTTCGACTTCCAGCACTTTTTGCTCCAACTGTGTTTTTTTGTCATCGAGTTCGCCAAGCTTTTTATCAAACATGGATTCGCGTTGCTCAAGTCGTTGCTGCGATTTTTCAAGATCTTGGCGACGTGCCCGTTCTTCGGTCTTTGCCTCGTCTAATATTTTTATTGCTTTTTCTTTTGCCTCAAGAACAATTTCTTGTTCTTTGTTTTTTGCCTGCATGAGTCTTTTTTCTGCGAGGGCTTCGACCGAGTTTGCTTTTGCCTGGGCCATTTGCTTTCTCACAATATACCCAATGGCAGCTCCAATCACACCGGTGAGAAGGGCTGTAATAATTATACTTGCCATATAAAAAAACCTATTACAACGAATAGGAGTATCAATATCAAGAAGATGTGGGCTCGCTCTTGCGAGTTTTTAGGCAACAGTGGGTAGCAAAAAAACGTGAGTGTGTCTCAGTATAAATTTGTTTTTTTGCTTTGTTGACATAAAAAAATTATTTCTTTGATATATAAAGGTGGAGGGTGATGTACACTGGTGTAGAGTGCATATCGGGGTCTGTCATGATCCAACCTTTTGAAACTCCTCTTTCCGTTCCTTATTAAATTGCTACACATACTATAGCAAGACTCCGTCAGAATGTCAATGCGATTGTATTGTTGTTCAAAATCAGGTAATATAGCTAAACAGAGCGAAAATTAATATATGTTGGACACTTCCGCACAGCCCAAAGGATTTTTTTCTGATGACACCCTATGAAAAGTCATTCTATCGCAAGAAATACAAGTTTTATGACACTGGCGTCAGTAGGCCAGAAAGTTGTGGCATTTGCCTATTTTACTCTTATTGCACGCATCATTGGGGCAGAAGGAACTGGGACGTATTTTACAGCACTTGCGTTTACGACTGTATTTGTGGTGTTTGTTGATTTGGGGTTTACAAATGTCTTGGTCCGGGAAGCAGCAAAAGCAAAAGATAGGCTCGCAGAGTACGTGTCAACGCTTCTCTTTATAAAGGTAGTACTGGGACTTTTTACGTATGGCGCGTTGATGCTCACCGTCCACATGCTTGGGTACGATATAGAGCTGCGCCATATGATCTATTTATCCGGTATCACCATGATGTTTGATTCCTTACACTTGACGTTGTACGGCGCTTTGCGGGCCATTGGGAATTTGACATACGAAGCAATAAGTATTGTCGGGAGTCAGTTGTTAACATTGGTGCTGGGAAGTATCTTTCTTTTTTTGCATTTGCCCCTTATTTTTCTTATTTTTGCGTTTACTGTGTCGAGTGTGCTCAATGTAGTATTTGTTTTGTATGTGTTGTTGCGGATATACAAGATGAAGTTACGAGTGCATTATAATCCCGTTGTCTGTAAGCATTTGGGGCGGATTGCTATCCCGTTTGCTCTTGCTGCCGTGTTTGCGCGTGTGTATTCATATATTGATTCACTGTTGCTTCAGCGTCTGGCAGGAGATATTGCTGTTGGGTGGTATGCAATTCCTTACAAAATTACCTATGCATTTCAGTTTATTCCCCTTGCGTTAGTGGCGGCAATGTACCCACGTTTTAGTGAGTATTATGAGCATGACAAGGACAGGTTGGCGTACTTATTTCAGCAGGGGATGAAGTATCTCATGCTTATTTCATTTCCTATCGCGGTTGGTATAGGGATTCTTTCTGAAGACATTATTTTGCTTCTGTACACGTCAGAATATACAAATTCAGTGTTGCCATTGCGCATTTTAATTGGAAGTCTTGTTTTCTCTTATGTAAGTTTTCCTATTGGAGCTTTTTTAAATGCGTGTAATAGACAGGTGGCTCAGACGGTTATTGTTGGGATTGTTATGGTAGTGAATATTATGTTAAATCTCATCTTAATTCCTATGTATAGCGTTGTTGGTGCGGCATCTGCGGCCCTTATTGGGAATGTCCTGCTTACATTTCTTGGGTATCTCATGGTACCGCAGGTCGTGCGTGTTTCTCACAGATTTTTGCTAAAAATACTGATACAGGTGACATGTTCCGCCCTGGTTATGGGGTGTGTTGTGTGGTATGTGTTGGGTGTGACTCATATTGCGGTTGCAATTTTGGCGGGCGCGTTGGTATATTCGTGTATGCTATTTGTGGTACGGGGTGTGAATAGGCAGCAGCTAAAGGAAGCGCTCTCACTCGTCAAAAAACAATAATTTGAGTATACTAGTCTTCTATGAAACGTACCCTTATTATTTCACTTGAATATCCACCTACCATTGGTGGTATTGCAACCTATGTTGATCAGCTGTGTACGTCTTTTCCAAAAGAAAGCGTGTTACTGCTTGCGCCACCGCACAAGGAACAAAAAACATGGGATGCCACGCGTCCGTATAAAGTAATACGGAAAAACCCATATTTTCCGGTATTTCTCTGGCCTCGTTGGGTACGGCTGTACTTTCAGGTACGGAAAATTGTGAAGGAGTATCACATTGAAATGATTCATGTGCACCATGTGCTTCCAGTGGGGTATGTAGCATGGCTTATGCAGCGCTGGCATGATGTCCCATATATTATATTTTCTCACGGAACAGATATTGCGGCGGCAGCGGCAAAGAGGTGGAAAAGGCGTATGGCATCAATGGTGTCAAAAAAAGCAACCCATATATTTACCAATAGTGAAAATCTACGTCTGCGCTTGGTAAATAGATTCCCCGAGCTTAGTGATCTTACAACGGTATTATACCCATGCCCGGATACGGATTATTTTATGCCACCAAGCAAGGAGGTCATTCAACAATTGAAAAGTAAGTACGCACTGGAAGGGAAAAAAGTATTACTTTCCGTGTCACGGCTGGATGATGGAAAGGGGTTTCCACATCTCATTCGTGTGCTTCCTAACATTTTACAACGTTTTCCTTCACTCGTCTGGTTTATCGTGGGTGATGGTCCAAAGAAAAGTGAAGTGGTCGCATTGATCCAAAAATATAATTTACAAAATATTGTCCGTTTTGTTGGGAAGGTCCCACACGCTGAACTCAAGCAATACTATCACCTTGCAGATATATTTGTATTACTGACCCACCCAGATAATGGAAAAGAGGAAGGGCTTGGTCTAGTATTTTTAGAAGCAGCCACTGCGGGCCTTCCGATTGTTGCTGGACGAAGTGGGGGAGTAGAGGAAGCAGTTTTGGATAAGCAGACTGGACTTATTGTGGATATACGACAAGATCCACAATCTATTGTGGATTCTGTTGTCACACTGCTAGAAGATCCAGCCTATGCTGCCACGCTTGGCAATGCTGGGCAAGAACGCATTCGCAAAGAATTTCAATGGGATCACCAAGTACAGAATATTCAGGAATGGCTGTAAGGTATGAAACCACAGATTAGCATTATCATCCCCGTATACAATCATACAGGGGCACTCACACGTGCTTTGGCGTCTGTAGCAGCACAGACATATCGACCCATTGAGGTGATTGTTGTGGACGATGGAAGTGATATTCCGTTGGAGTTGTCGTTGCCATCTGCTGAACCCATTGATTTCCACCTCATACGCCAAGAAAATGCCGGGGCGCCAGCAGCGCGGAATGCAGGTTTTCGTGCGTCAAAAGGTGAGTATGTTATTTTTTGGGATGCAGATGTAGAAGCAGATCCGACACTTCTTGCACAGATGGCGGGTGTACTTATGGAGCAGCCACATATTTCTTTTGTATACTCCAACCATACCATTGTATTGCACAACAACATAAAAAAGTCCATGCCTGCATGTACATTTGATCTCCATGCATTGCAGGAAAATAACTATATTCATTCAACAAGTCTGGTTCGACGGGGTGCAGTCGTTACATGGGATGAATCTTTGCAACGATTTCAAGATTGGGATTTTTGGTTGCAGATTGCCACAGCAGGGGGAGTAGGAAAGTGGATTGACGAGTCGCTTTTTACTATTGTTGCCAAAGGCACTATGAGTGGTTGGCTGCCGCGATGTGCCTACTCTCCACCATGGAGATGGCTTCCGGGTATCCATGCGCGTGTACGAGCCTATGAGCAGGCAAAGGCTATTGTACAGAAAAAATATCAGGTAATATAAAAAAAGAGACGCCCCGTCGGGGCGTCTCTTTTTTTGTTATACGGTAGGATTTGGTGGCATCGGTGTTGCCGAACTTGTCGCTGGCATACTTCCTCCTGCACCTGTTTGGCTGAGCAGTCTTCTGTACACAAATGTGGTTGCAATCATCACCGTTGGGATGGCAGCAAACAATCCGACAACAAGTGCCAGCAAACCAGCCAGTATGACCAAACCAGATACGATGCCAAATCCAAAGAGTTCTAATTTGACACCACTTGTGAGTTCGCCACTTTTTTTGAGGGCCTCAGTAGCGCTCATTTTTTTGTCAACCAGGAGGTAAAATGCTTGGCTATATTTGAGTGACCAGATAATTCCTGGAACAACAAGTAAGAGTATTCCAGCCATCACAATCAATGTATACAAAATATACAAGAGAATTGCTTGACCAAGGAGTGCCCCCTGTCCAAACAGTTCTCCAATGGTTGGTTTTTTACTATCAACAAATGCCAGTGTGATGTGAATAAGGCCCAAGCTGAGCAATAAGCTCCATACAATAAGAGCGATGTTGAGTACTATGTATACGGGATTATTTCCGCTGAGCATGCCGACAACAATGGAAGCACCAAAGTAAACAACATAGTAGACAACCAGCAGTAGGATAAAGAATCCAATATTTTCCTTCATGGTATGCCACCCATATTTGAGTGATTCACCAATTGGGACAGATTTTTGTTGCTCCATAGAGGGTAATGGTTACTAAATAGTATGAGTAGTATACAATATTTCCCTTAAAAAGGGAAGTTTTTTTATGATGTATGTGGTGCTTGTTTTTCGAGAAGAAAAAGAAGAAGGACAAAAAAGAGGATGCCAAATCCATAGAACAGGGATGGAGTGGTTATGTTAATAATACACAGTGCAATGCCGCCAGCAAATAACCCGCGATAGGGAGCAGCGTGCACTGGACTCTGGTATGCATGTTTGGCTGTGGCTATAAGAATGTGTATGAGGAACAGTAAAAATATTGTCAGACCAATAATGCCAAGCTCTGCGAGCATTTCTAAATATCCCCAATCAAACTGGGTGCGGGTGACTTCTCTATTCTGAACGGGGTCTTGGTAGGTTACTGTTGCGCCCAGACCTGAGCCAATAAATGGGTGCTGGGTAATGGTATGCATAATATCAGGCAGGAGTGCAAGGCGAGTTATACCACTCACTTCAACCCCCGGTGAAATGACACCACTCGCACGCCCTACAAGGACGTCCAGTCCAAGCGAATTTCCGTGACTTGTGATAAGAAATAGGGAAGAAAACATGAGGAGTGTTGTGGCACCAATCTGTATTGATGTGCTGAGCCAGCGAACAAAAGAGTGATGAATGACAAGAACCAGGAGTCCTACAACAACTGCAAGGATGTAGATACGGGTAAAATTAAGCGTAAGAACAAACAGCGCAGAAAGCTGGTACCACCAGAGGTGTGGTATGTTTTCACGGCGGATAGTGTATGCGGCCAATACAAGAATTATTGGGACAAGAAAGAGGTGTTCAGGAAGAACAATGCGAAAAAAATTATTACCCAAGTCAGTAATTTTTCCTGCAGCAACATTTCTAAACCAGTGATAATAGGTGTCTGGCAGTGTGCCAATGCCACTGGCATATATGGAGAGTGTCATTGCAGAAAATATTGCCGAACCTGCAATATATCCTTTTATCAATATAGGAAAGTATGTTTGTATATCACTCTTGACATGGATAGCGGGGAAAAGTAACAAAAGAAAAAAGTATAAAATTGCATCCTGTAAAATGAGGATGGTGCTGTGCCCCTGCAAAAATCCATGTATCACCGACCAAACAACGGCCACCAGAACCAATATGAGTGGTATCCGGAAGCGTTTTTGTGGAAGGGGAATTTTTTTTTCTTTCCATATGCTCCATGCCCATGCAAGCGCAAACATGCCCAAGATCCAGGTACGAAAAATATAGCCACCAATTTCAAAAAAGTGACCAGAGCCGTCTAGGAGAAATTCTGATACCAAAAATATCCACGCAAGTGGAAGTTTTTTTATACACAGAAAGGCAAATCCAATGATAAGCCCTGCACCTATGAGTGCGTTTACTGAGGCGTGTGTATAGGTGACAAAAGAAAGAATACGAATGATTGCATAGATGAGTACTGCATGAGACACCCTGAAGGAAGAAAAATACTGCTTCAGTCTTTGTTGAAGAATCATAAACATTATGTGAGTGGTGGCGGGGAGAGAAGGATCGCGCCATTGATGTTCGCGTTTCCCATAAGAAATGCACGGACATCCATACGTGGTTTCCCTTCTAGTTGCACAAGATGTATTTGTACTGCACCGGTGCTGCAGCCAATATACAGAGTACCATCTTCTGCCAATACGGTCCCGGGTGGCACGTGTTTTTCTGAAACAGCAATATCCAGCAATTTGAGCCGTTTTTCGCCCCATAGTGTCCATATGCCTGGCCATGGGGTCATCCCTCGGTACTGGTTATATACTTTTGTTGCTGTGTTACGCCAATCTATCTGTCCATCTTCTCGTGTGAGTTGACTGCAGTGAGTAGCCAATTTTTCGTCTTGTTTTTTTGGAAGTAGTGTCCCGTTGATATAGTCTGGAACCGTCTCAAGGAGGAGCTCCGTACTCAGTCTTGCAAGGCGACGCTCCAGCTCTGGGTATGTTTCGTTGGTGCCAATAGAAATGGGACGTTGTGAAATAATGGGTCCTGTATCAAGGCCTGCATTCATTTGCATGATGGTGACACCGGTGGTGGTGTCCCCGTTCATAATTGCGGACTGGATAGGTGATGCGCCGCGGTACTTTGGTAAGAGTGATGTGTGTACGTTCAGCGTCTGATATGTTGGAATAGAAAGAAGTTCTTCTGGAATAATTTTCCCATATTGTGCCACAATGGCAATATCTGCCGGATATGGTGAGAGATCAAAGCCTTTGAGTGACAGTGGTTGCGCCACCGGAATGCTGTGTTTTTCTGCTAGAACTTTTGTTATTGGTGGGGTAATTATTTTTTTTCTCCCCATTGGTTTGTCTGGCTGGGTTACCACCAGTGCTATCGTAAAAAGTGGACTATCAATAAGTCCCTGCAATATGATTGCTGCAAATTCCTGCGTGCCGAAAAAAATTGTTGTGTAGTGTCGCATGAAAGGATGGTATGTCAATATTTTGAAAGACGATGGGTATATAGGAGACTACTCAACAGTATATATATCACGTGCGGTATCAATAAATAGAATACCATTTACATGATCCGTTTCGTGTTGTACCACGCGAGCCAGATATTTTGATGCCTGAAACGCTATCGGGTTTCCCAAACGGTCCAATCCTTCGACGTGGATGTGCACATATCGTTTTACCTTGCCGTATGTTTTTGGCACCGAGAGACAGCCTTCTGTATCCCAGCCTGTGCGGCGTGATGTTTTGTGCCAGACTGGATTAATAAGGACAAAATCTTTTTGTGGATCAAGTATCCCTTTTTCTACGGTAAAATGCTTGAGTGCTTCTTTTCCAATAACAACAAGGCGAATATTTTTTCCAATTTGGGGTGCAGCTAGACCAATGCCGTCATCGTCATACATGGTTTCAATCATATCATCCATCAGTTTTTGCATGGCAGGAGATACAATAACATGACCATCAAGTTCTTCTGATCTGGTGCGTAGTATTGGGTTTGGGTCGTAGATGATGGGGAGCATAGTTATGGAGAAAGAATGGAGATAGGTCGGGGGTCAATTTTCCATAGTGGCGGAATGTAGGTGTTGACCCACTGCAGGTGTTCCTGCCACTCTGCAGGAGTTATTTTTACTAGTATAGCATACCAGTATTTCTTCCGGTAATAGAATGGATGCATAGCAATAGGAGGGTGCAGTCTAATGGGTTTTTTCTCTTTTGTCAATGCCATGCAGAGTAGTTCGTAGACCCGCTCTGCCTCATCTGCTGCTGCCGTTTGGTTTGCATGACCAAAAAAATATTTTACCAAATAGCTGTATGGCGGGTAGGCGAGACGATGGCGTGTATGCAATTCTTCACGATACAATCGATCAGGGTCACCCAATGATTGAAAAAAATTGTGGTCAGGATTGCGCGTTTGTATATAGAATGTGCTTGATTGGAGACGGCGAAACTGGACCTGCTGCATGGTATGCCAGACAGATTCTGTTGCCATGTATTCCGGTATTGCCAGTTGGCGATCAATATCAACAAAAATAATAAGATCTGTTCTGTCCCACCGGATATGAGAAAGGGCTTTTCCTGTGCCAACAATCATACGTGGCCGTTGTCTTGGAAGATAGGATATATCTTCAATGTCTGCGTCAATGCGAACAACGGCATGTGGATGGTGTTCCCCAAGAAGCGTGCGTAAGGAACTTTCAACCAGCTGTGTTCCTACTCCACGGAGGCGGACCATCCCATCTTTGCATGATGGGCAGGTCATGACTGGGGATTGTTGTTGTTTGCAATAGTGACAGACAAGAATATTTTTTGTTTGGTCATAAATAGTAGGAAGTGCGCACGTATTGCATGTATTCATAAATCCACATGTTTGACAGCCTAATGAGGTGGCAAAGCCACGGCGATTGAGAAAAAGAAATACATCTCCCTCTGCTTCGCGTATTCTGTCTTCCAGTGATAGTGAAAAACAAGAATAGTTATGTGCCGCTCGTTCGCTGCGCAGGTCAATGACTGTTGGCGGCTCCTGTAGGTGTGCTTCACTTGCTTTATGGTGCGGAATATCTTTTTTATAGGCAAGAAAGTATGATTCAATACTGGGTGAGTAGGAGAGCAGGTGAGTAGGCTTTTTTTTCAGTGTACAAATATCTTTGACATGAAAGCGTGGTGCCTGGTCCCAGTGTTTATGTTGGTCGCTATGCTCCTCGGTGATGATAATGCGTTGTAAGTCAAAAAATGGGAGGAGGAGTGACCCACGCGTGCCAATCACAATATGTTTTTCTCCATTTCGAATGTGGAGCCAGCGCTCAAATTTTTGTTTTACGGTCAATGTACTATGCCAGACAACAGTATCTTCTTGTTGAGAAATGGTTAGTGCGCTTCTGGTTTCGTCAATAGCATGCACTTCTGGCACCAGAATAAGTGTCTGCCCAGACGCACTACTCTGCTGAAGGAGGTGTTGTATGGTTTCAGATTGTTGTTGGGGGGTATGGTATGTATGGAGTGACGTAGTGGCAGTTGTCAAGGATGGTTTTTTGGGGAGTTCTTCCAGATGCATTTTTTTGATTTTTGATTTTTGTATCGGAAGGAGACTCATTTTTAGGAGTGTACATGGGGACACACCATAGAGTGTACTCATGAAAGCAATGAGCGTGAGGTGGTTCGCATCAACAAGTGGTATTTCGTGGACAATTGATGTGAGTTCTTTTTCTTTTTCTGTGGGCGTTGCTTTTTTTTGTATTGAAAAAACAATCCCGTAGTGTTCTGAATTACGAAAGGGGATGGATACAAGTTGTCCTATGCGTAGGAGGGGGACAAGCTCTTTTGACATGGCATAATCAAAATAGCCAAGGTGCTTTGGAAGACGCACAATAGGGATGACGGTCGCAATCATACAATCGTTTCTGGAGCCGCTGTATTAGAAGATAAAGTTTCCTACCAAGTAGCCAACACCCAGTGGGTATTCGTAGGAATAATGTTTAAAGGTATAGTCTACATCTTGCAGAATACCAAGAAGAATAAGTATAGAACGGTACCCACACTCTGCTGAGGCAGAAACAATGTCTGGGTTCATCTGGGCGATTCCAACCGTGTTTCTTGTCTCAAGTAGGTTAATAAGTTTTGCATCAAACTGGGCTCCAAGTTCATTATAGGCAGTAGGTGCATCTTCCGTCAAACAGTGTGCCAAGTCGCCGGAGGCAATAATTGCAACCCGTTTTCCATGGCTCATGATACTTTCTTTCAGAAGTTCGCCAAAGCGGAGATGCTCAGTGGTATCAAGCCCACTAAAACCAACTGGGAGAATTTTTATTTCCGGAAGGTGTTGCGTCAGATAGTGAAGTGGTACCGTGGCACCATGGCTGAGTTTTTCTTCACTAATCAGGCGCACCGGTACGTCACTGACGTTGCTTGCATGACTTATTTTTGCGGCAAAGTCAGTATTTCCTTTCCACTCATCTTTTGTGACAAGGTCGCCAAATTGTTCATATGATGACACAAAATGCGTGTGTGCATTTACCACAAATGCGTCATCAAAAAGACCTTCGTGTGGCGAGATGATGACAATGAGATCGGGCTTTGCCAGATACAGTTCTTGTTCAAGCTGTTCAAGTGATTCTTTTGTTTTTTTCACCTGTGCAAGACCTTTTTCCTGACCAATAGAAGGAAGGAGGAGGGGAGTGTGGGGGGTGATGGCCGCAAATACAAGTGGCATAGAGATGAAATAATACGAATGGGTGCCACAGTATGGGCACAAAAGAAAAAGAAGTTAGAGCGCAGTCATTGCCCAGGTTGCAAGCGCTTTTGGAGGATCAAATCTCTGTGTGTGATCCACTGTCCCAAGGGTGATGATAATAAATTGTTTCCCATCACGCTTTCTTTCTACTAGCATTGCTAAGTTTGCGCCAGACTCATACAGGTAGCCTGTCTTGCTTGCGATAATCCGAAATGGAAGATCTGTGCGTTTTGTTAGCGCATTGCTGTGTGTGTCAAAGTGATCGGGTTTTCCATCCAGGTCTTTGAATTCTGTATAGCTATATTCTGTCGTGCCGAGAGATTTTTTTATTGTGGAATTATGTATTACCTGTTGAAATATTGTGAGGTAATCTCGTGCAGTCGTGACAGAGTGTTCATCTTCACCTGTGACGTCGACGAACGATGTGTGCGTCGCATCCCAGTCTTGCGCCTGTGTATTCATGCGGGCAATAAAAGATGCTTCGTTTGGCTCCACTGCGTCAACAAGCATACGACCAGGTGTGTTCAAAGAAGAAATCAAAAATGCATCAAAGAGATCACTATTAAATACTTTTTCTCCCTCTGCTATGCGAAAATGATGATATGTTGCCTTATGTTCAGCCGGAGTGTAGGTAGTTACTTTTGACGTAGGAAGGTCCTCACGAAGGAGGCGGTATGCAGTCATGGTTTTTGCAAGCGACGCCGTGGGACGAACTGTATCAACATTTTTTCCTGCGAGGATAGTTCCTGTTTCGGCGTCAGCAATGAGATAGCTATCAATGTCAGTGTCATATTGTTGCCCAATAAACTTCCATTCATCTTTTGGCGTGCGTACCATGAGTGCTTCAATATTTTCTTCCGTCTCAGTACTTTCTTCGGGTGTTGTATCATTTGCGACCACGGTGTTACTTGGAGCCGGAATGGTATCTGTCATTTCTCGTCTGAGGTACATGGGTTGTCCTGTTGGGTGATTGAGTGCCGCAAATTGGTTTGTTTCAACAATGTTCTCCCATTGATACCCTAGGCCAGTGAATACTTCTTCCGAAGCAATATGACGTTTCTTGCCATTTTCAATCACGTATACCTTACTAAAATCTCGTTCTTTAATAAGGGTGCCGTCTTTAAACTTCACTGGGTCACCCTGCTCTGCGGCAGGGAGGTTGGCAGCAGGGATGGTTTCAATGCTGAGTTGAGGAAAGTTGACTGCGGCAATTTGTTCATCAAAGATAGGGAAGATGGTCCCATCTGCATAGTAGTACAACTTGTTTGTTTCTTTTATACGAAGAATACCACCCGCAGGATTTTTGTTTTCTGCCGTAATGGTGTTGCCTATAGTGTATGTGGCAACATCTGCTGCTGTGATATCAATGATTTCATCAGGATGATAGCCAAGTTCTCTCACAGTTTCTGCCGAAGCAAACGGACGGAGGGTATCATAGTCAAGAAGGTAATACTGTGAACCATTTTTAAGGACGGCGTAGTTTGGGATAGAAATATCTTTTCCAGCTTCATAGCGGCCCAGCTCAGAAAAAGGAATCGTCAATACAAGCTCTGGATTGAAACGAGTAGAAAGTGCTGTCATGTTGGCAAATTTTCTTTTTTTGCCATCTTCAATAAGATAGACCGTATTGTTATTGGCGGTTCGTACCAGTGTTCCATCGGGGTATACTTGATCAAACCACTTTTGCCACAGTGCCCAGAAATTTTCATTTCCCTGAATATGTGGGGTATAGGTGTACAAAAATGCCGTGGCATAGTTGGCCGGTCGCACTTGTGTA
>Ga0066639_10001456_pt1 | contig 21076 bp, 27 predicted proteins | sample CryGeyCG2114_010_2_FD_59504 | JGI IMG/M metagenome (GOLD analysis project Ga0066639, IMG submission 59504) | Groundwater microbial communities from aquifer - Crystal Geyser CG10_big_fil_rev_8/21/14_0.10 | ecosystem: Environmental > Aquatic > Deep subsurface > Groundwater | place: USA: Utah...
GTTCGTAAGGTAATTAATTTTTATTCCACTAATCAGAGTGGTCAAGAGATCAGAAAGATGATTCTATTGTCCGCTGATTATATTGAAGAAATAAGCAAAGTAATTTCCGACAACTTTCCTGGTATTGAAGTTAAGCAAGTTGATGTAACGCAGGTAAATCCGGCAACGGGAGCGGCTATCAGGGGGCTAACAAGAAGATCAATGGATACTGATATTAGTTTAGCTAGCTTGAGCGCTATAGAAGTTTTTAAAAAACGTCAGCTTAACGGATTTATATTAGCTTGGCGCAATATTTTAATTTTCACATTTAGTTTACTTCTTTTCATATTTCTAGGATCCGCTTTGAGTCTACAAAATTTTCAAAATAGAGTAATAGCCGATAGCTCGTTTGGTGCAGATTCAGCGAATATAACCGAATTAAATACCCTTGAAGAACAAGCCAAAAACTTTAACACCCTTTTAACTATGATTAAAAATATTGTATCGGAGAGGTATGAATATAATGTTTTCACAGAGGAGATAAACAAGTTGGCCGGCTCTTCTATTTCCATATTGCACATTCAAGCCGGCGGAAGTCCGTTATCTTTAAAAGTAGAAGGTGTGGGCAAAAACCAAGGGGCAATAGCTGATTATCAAAAACGTGTTTCAGGAAACCCTATGTTTCAGGACGTATCAATACCTTTAGCTAACACTAATGTGCGCGAAGACGGGAGCATCCTCTTTAATATGAGTTTAAAAGTTTTGAAAGTTAATCCTGGAGAATAGATTATCCAGGATTACCAAGTCCTCTTTTGTGATTTCTTTTAAAACGAATTGACCGGCTTTACCTGACTTTTTTCTGATTCCGATTCTGATGCGGTTAAAGTTTTTGGTTTTTAGATGATGAATAACCGATTCGACTCCTTTATGCCCTGCCGATCCTCGGTTTGAAGATGTTTTATATTGTCCCAGTTCTAAATCGCTATCGTCGTGTATAAGTACTAAATCTTCGGGTTTGACATTAAAATATTTAAGCGCTTTAAGCGTAGGAACACCGGAATTATTCATGAAGCTTAATAATTTTATAATCACAAAGTTTTCACTCTTGGCGTATATAAAATCATTCTTATATTTCTTGAAATCTATCTTATTTGTATTGGCCAAATAATCAGCATATAGAAACCCCACATTATGATAGGTATTTTTATATTTACCCTCGGGATTGCCAAGAGCTATTAATATTTTCGTATGTTTATCTGGCTTAGGCCAAAAATTGAGCTTGAACATGTATTTTAATTCTATTAAAATGCCTCCGATGAAACAATTCTTTCTTTCTGTTCTTGAGGTAGTTGAGGTTTTGATTATCGCCCTCGTCTCTATTTACTTTGTTTACGCCTTTATTGCCCAACCCTTCAGAGTAGAAGGATCAAGCATGGAGCCCAATTTTTCCGGAGGCGACTATTTGGTGGTGGACGAAGTTAGTTATAAATTCAGAAATCCGGAAAGGGGGGAAGTAATTGTTTTACACAACCCAACTAATGATACAGAATTTTTCATTAAACGTATTGTTGGTTTACCCGGCGAAGAATTGATTATTAGAGATGGACATGTTTTTGTTGATGGCGAATTGATAAAAGAGGAATATCTTCCTCGAGAAGTATCTATAAAAGGCGAGTACTATTTTAATCTGAACGATGGCGAATATTTTGTAATGGGAGATAATCGTTTACAAAGCTTCGACTCAAGGAGCTGGGGACCGCTTGGTAGAAGTGATATAGTTGGAACAGTTAGGGTGCGGTTTTGGCCCCTAAATGAATTTGAGATATATAAAGTTGAAACATAGTTCCAATGCCCGCTAAAGGACAAATGAAAAAAGAGACAAAAAAGCAAGTCAAGAGAGCGCTCAAAAAACCGACTTCTCATAAAAAACAGATTCTTCAATCTCCAAAAGGTATGCACGACATTTTGCCCGGCGGAATGCTTGTTAGAGAAAAACTCTACAAGTCAGTTAAAGCAATTTTTGAATTCTACGGCTTTAACAGAATAGAAACACCCATATTGGAGATGGAAGAGCTTTTTACTAAAACAGTAGGCGAAAACACAGATATTGTAGAGAAAGAAATGTACGCCATTAAGGGTAGGGGTGGCCAACGTTTAGTTATGCGTCCCGAGATGACCGCGTCAATAGTCAGAAGCTATCTTGAGCATGGTTTGCATCGGCAATCTCAACCGCAGTATTTATATTACATAGGACCCGCCTTTAGGCACGAAAATCCTCAAGCAGGTAGATATCGTCAATTTTGGCAAGTGGGCGCCGAGATTATAGGCGGAGAAGGCGATCCTGTTTATGATGCGCAGATAATATTAATCTTCTACAAACTCTTAGAAGAGTTGAAGGTTAAAAACATCACAGTTGGCATCAACAGTATCGGCGGTGCAGTTGATAGGCAAAATTATAAAAAGAAACTTCTAGAGCACTACAAGGATCACACTAAAGAGATTTGTAAAAATTGTGTTAGAAGAATGAAAACCAATCCGCTTCGTATGTTGGATTGTAAAAACAAGGTCTGTCGAGGTGTAATAGAAGAGGCACCCATTATTTTAGACAACCTATCAACTCCGTCTAAGACACACTTTAAGGGGGTGTTAGAATTTCTGGACGAGGCCAATATTCCATATATTTTACGACCGCGCTTGGTCAGAGGATTAGATTATTACAACAAAACTGTTTTTGAAATTTTCACAGGCGAGGGAGAAGATAGCCAACTTGCTCTGGTGGCGGGGGGGAGATACGACTATTTAGCGGAGACGTTGGGCAAACGTTCAACTGCCGGTGTGGGAGCTGCTATGGGCGTAGAAAGAGTGCTAGAAGTTTTAGAAGAACAAAACCCTGCCTTTGGAACGGTGCGTTCTAAGAAAAGCATTTATTTTGCACACGTTGGCCAACTGGCTAAGCTGAAGAGCTTACCTCTTTTAGAGAAACTTAGACAAGCCAACCTGCCCATCATTAGTAATCTTGGAAAGAAATCCCTTTCAAACCAATTAGAGAGCGCCAGCAAGACAGATGCTACGCTTGCTCTAATTTTCGGCCAAAAAGAGGTTTATGAGGACAATATTATTATCCGCGACATGAAGACCGGTAGCCAAGAAACGGTATCACTAGAAAAGATAGTGAAAGCGGTTAAGAAAAAGTTAAAGTAATGGATTGTTTATTTTGTAAGATAGCAAAGGGAGACATCCCGACTCACAAGATCTATGAGAACGACGATTCCATCGCCTTTTTGGACATTAATCCTTCTGCCGATGGCCATACAATGGTTATTTCCAAGAATCATCATGAAAATATTCAGGATATACCCGAAGATCTATTGGGGAAATTATCTAAAACGGTGAAAAGAGTGGTAGATATACTAGAAAAAGGCCTCAAAACCACCCATTTTACAATCGGCTTGAATAACGGTAAGCTAAGTGGCCAGGAAATAGACCACCTGCATATTCACATTATTCCTCGTAATGAGGGAGATGGGGGTGGTAGTATTCAGTCCGTTGTTCAAAATAGAACTGAAAATCCTGAAAAAATCAAAGAAAAAATCTTGAAAGCAAATGGCTAATATCAACTTAAAAAAGAAAGACGGCGAATCAACAAACTCTTTAGTTTATCGTTTCGGTAAAAAAGTGATGAGGAGTGGGATTTTAAGAGAAGCCAAAAAGCGTAGATATAACGAGCGTCCAATTAATCGCAACAAAAGACGAGCGTCTGCTCTTCATCGAGAGGAAAAAAGAAAAGAGATAGAAAAAGCTAGAAGAATGGGGACATTCAAGTTTTAATAATCTTAATGCTTGAAAAAATAAAAAAAGATTTAGTGGAAGCCATGAAGGCCAAAGATGCTCTTAAAATGGGAACAATCCGCATGATTTTGGCATCTGTTCATAATGAAGAAATTGCTAAGGGTAAAGACAAAGAATTGACTGACGAAGATATAGTAGGGGTAATTCGTAAAGAAGCTAAAAAAAGACGTGAAGCTATTGAAATTTATGAAAGCGCTGACAGACCTGAATTAGCAAACAAAGAAAAGGCAGAGCTTGAAACTATCAACGAGTATCTACCACCTGAATTGAGCGAAGAAGAAATTCAAAAGATTATAGATGAAGTTGTGTCACGAGGCGAAGAAAATTTAGGTAAAGTAATGGGTCAGGTTATGATAAAAATTGCTGGCAGGGCAGAACCAGGGAAAGTAAGTGAGCTTGTCAAAAGAGCCCTGGAAAATTCCTAAACATTTTTAATGAACAGGGTTAACCTTTTCGTTTTAGATAAGAGGTTTGAAAAATATGCAAAACCCTTGAAGCAAAAAGCTTTAAGGGTTTTTAAGTTTCTCCAAAAGAGAAGTTGTGCTGTAGACATTTACTTAGTGAGTGCTCCCAAAATGCAAGAACTGAATAAATCATATAGAGACAAAGATGCAATAACGGATGTAATAGCTGTTGAGCTTCCCGTTGGTTTTCCTCAAAAGGATTCAAGCTATATAGGCGAAGTTTTTCTAAATCCTCCAGCTGTCGAGAGTAAAGGATACTCTCTGGAATACGCACTTATCCACGGAATTTTGCACCTGCTAGGTTTTAGGCACGAGAAGAAAAGTGATAAGATGGAAATGGAAAAACAAGAAAAACTGATACTTGAATGGCTCAACAGCAAATATTAGGACTAGATATAGGATCGGACTCAATCAAGGCGATATTGACCGAGCCGGCGCCCGATGGAAAGCTTGCTCTAGTTAGGGTTTTCCAAAGTCCCTCTAGGGGCGTGAGGCGTGGCGTGGTGGTTGATATGGATGGCGTAGTGGGCGTTATTAATAAATTATTTGACGAGGTAGTAGAGGTCTCGAAAGGAGGACTTAAAAATATTTGGTTGAGCGTGGGTGGAGTAGATGTTTCTGTGAGGTCTTCTCGTGGCTCTTCGGCTGTATCAAGGGCAAACTCAGAAATCCATCAGGATGATATTGATAGAGCAGTTGAGGCGTCTGTGGCAGTTAAACCTCGTTCTAATCGTTGTAATCTACATACCCTCAATCAAGAATTCATTGTAGATGGGGTGGGAGATATCCAAGATCCGTTAGGTATGGTAGGAGCACGCCTCGAAGTGATTAATCTGGTTATAGATGCGTTTGAACCAAGCGTTAAAAATTTGCAAAAATGTATTAGATTGGCAAACGGTGAGGTAGGAGGGATGGTGTTTTCACCCTTGGCATCTGCCAAGTCCGTTTTAACAGAAAAACAAAAAGAACTCGGGGTAGTTCTAATTGATATAGGCGCTGGTTCTACCGGTCTAGCCATTTATGAAGAAAATAAGCTTTTGCACACCAAAATTTTTAAGATGGGCGCTAACGATATTACGAACGATTTAGCTCTTGGTTTGCAAGTGCCGGTAGAAGTGGCAGACAAAATTAAGCTTTCTTATGGATATGCAATTCCGAAAGAGGTGCCCAGTCGCGATCACATCGACTTAAAAACCATCAATCCTGAAATGAGCGGTAAGCCGTCTAAAAAATTTGTAGCAGAGATAATAGAAGCTCGCCTGCAGGAGATTTGCGAAGTTGTCAATGATGAATTAAAATCTATCGGCAAGGATAAGAGCTTGCCCGGCGGTGCCGTAGTGGTCGGTGGGGGAGCCAAAATGCCTGGGGTGGCTGATTTAGTTCAATCAGAGCTAAAACTAGCTTCTCAAATAGGAGTGGCGAACCCTGCTTTATTTGTGGCTAAAGATGTCTCTACCCGAGAACTTCTAGCATCACCCGAGCACACTTGCGCTTTAGGCCTGCCCCTTTATAGTGAGCGGGCTAAGACGAAGATTCGCCCATCTGGCAAGGCAGCTGGAATGGTGAGGGGGCTTATCGATAAAGTAATGCCCTAAACATGACTAAGTCAAAAGTTAAGAAAAATAAAAAGTCCGTCAAAAGGACGCTTAGAAAGGCAACTCCAGTTAAAAATGTGGTTAAAAAAGCGGTTATTAAAAAGAATCTTAAAAAGGCCAAAAAGCCAATGATTAAGAAGAGTATAAAAATTAAACCTAAAAAAAGCATAATTAAAAAAACTAAAAAGGCGGTCGTTAAGAAAAATAAGAAACAGATAAAAAAACCCGTCAAAATAGTTAAGAAGAAATCGGTTAAGAGAATTGCCACCAAAAAGCCCCCCGTTAGTAGAACGACCCATTCCAAATTTAAGCCGATAGTAAAGATTAAGGTAATGGGTGTTGGTGGAGGGGGGGGTAACGCACTAACTCGCATGAGTAGAGATCCTTTAAGGGGAGTCGCTTTCATAGCAGTTAATACAGATTTGCAGGACCTAGAAACGTGTGGGGCTAGACGCAAAGTTCATATTGGTAAAACCATTACTCGAGGGTTGGGTGCTGGCATGAATCCGGAACTTGGTCAGCAATCGGCCGAAGAGAATAGAGAAGATATAGAAAACGCCCTTCAGGGTACAGATATGTTATTTCTGACTGCTGGTCTTGGTGGAGGCACTGGAACCGGAGCTACGCCCGTTATTGCCGATATAGCTAGAGACATGGGGATTTTAACAGTAGCCGTAGTAACAAAGCCCTTTTCTTTTGAAGGATCGGTGCGTACCAGGTTAGCAGAAGAGGGTCTCGCTAAACTGCGAGATAGAGTGGATACGCTATTAGTTATCCCGAACGATAGAATTTTCAATATTATTGATACCAACACCCCTGTCTTAAAAGCTTTTGATAAGATAGACGAGATTTTGAAAAGCTCTGTAAGAGGTATCGCTGACATGATAACTGCCTCCGGATTGGTGAACGTTGATTTCGCTGACGTGAGTACAGTTATGAAAGATGCTGGTATTGCCGTAGTTGGTGTGGGTGTGGCTAAGGGTAAAGACAGGGCGCTTAAAGCCGTTAACGAAGCAATCAACTCTCCCCTTTTGGACATATCTATAGATGGAGCCAGAGGCGTTCTCTTCAGTGTGGCAGGAGGGCGTGATTTGAAAATGTCAGAAATTAATGAAGCCGCCAGAATGATTACTGAAAACGTTGATGCGAGTGCCAAGATTATTTTTGGTGCTCACCACGACCGTAAACTAAGAAAGGGTGATATAAAAATAATTTTAATAGCAACAGGATTTAATGACTCTCATCAATTTGGCAGAGGTCAGGATAGTTTTAGCTTGTTTGGCTTAAGCGAAGAAGACCAAGAAGAAGACGTCAACGAAGACGATGAATATGAAAAGAAGGGGAAAGATACAAGCGACGAACTCATAGATATGGGTGATAAGAAGCCAGCAAAAAAGATAAAAGAGGAAGTCAAAGATGGAGAAGAAAATTGGGAAATCCCTGCATTCTTGAGACGCAGAAAGAAGCGTTAGAGATTATTTAGATACTATTTTGACGAAGCCCTCCAAAGAGGGCTTTTCTTATCCACAAGCATCTTTGGTAGATAGTGCCCCGACGGTTTAAAATAGAGTTACCTTAGATTTAACTGACTCCACCCAAATGACAAAACAAAAGAAAGAACAGATTAATAGCTCTTACTCGGAAAACGCCCTCAAGATGATGAAGAAGCGTTATCTAGCGGTTGATGATAAAGGCAACCAGGAAACTCCTGCAGATATGTTGGCGAGAATCGCCAAATCTTTAGCTGGTGTAGAAAAAAAATATGGAACAAGTGCCGAGAAGATAAAATCTTTAGAAAAGGATTTCTTGAACGTGATGGTTAATAAAGAATTTACTCCTGCCGGAAGAACGGTGACAAATGCCGGAGCTGAAACGAAGGTAGTGGCTAATTGTATTGTCTTGCCCATAGAAGATTCAATGGAAGGAATTTTTCAAACACTTAAAGAAGCGGCCCTTCTTCAACAAGCAGGCGCTGGTTTAGGATTTGCCTTAGATAAACTTCGACCAACTATGTCTCCGACCAAAACTTCTAAGGGTCGTTCATCGGGTCCAGTATCTTTCTTGAAGGTTTATAACGAAGCGTTTGGAACTATTAAACAGCAAGGCAGGCACGGAGCTAATATGGCGATGATCGGCGTTGATCACCCCGATGTTTATGATTTTCTGACATCTAAAATGGCAGAGGGAGAGCTCTCAAATTTCAACATATCCGTTAAGTTAACAGACGAATTTATGAAACAGGTTAACGAAACTCCCGATACCCAGTGGTATTGCGAATGGAAGGGCGAAAAGATGAAGCCCCACAAAGTTCTTCGCAACCCAAACGGCTCCGTTAAAGGAGTTGAGCCGATGGATATAACAGCTGGTGAGCTCTATGAAGAAATAGCTAAATATGCCTGGAGAAACGGTGAACCGGGCGTGGTCTTTATTGATAAAGTGAACAGAGAAAATCCATTACCTGACTTGGGTTGGATATATACATCTAATCCTTGTGGAGAGCAATTTCTACACGCCTATGATAATTGCAACCTTGGTTCTATAAATTTGGCTGCTTTTGTTGAGAAGGGTGAGGTTAATTATGATAAATTGCGACACACCACTCGTGTTGCCGTTCGAATGTTGGATAATGTTATAGACATCTTTGATTTTCCGGTGGAAAAAGTGGCTGATATGGCTAACAAGAACAGAAGGATTGGTTTAGGAATTATGGGCTTTGCCGATATGCTTTATCAACTTGGTGTTGGATATAACACGAAAGCGGGTTATGAAATGGCTGAAAAAATAATGAGCGTTGTTCAGGAAGAAGCCCACAAGGCCTCCAGAGACCTAGCCAAGGAAAAGCAAGAATTTCCTAATTGGAAAATGAGTATTTACGCAAAGGGTGAGAAAAAAGTAAAGATGCGTAACGCTGCTCTCACTACAGTTGCTCCCACCGGTTCTATTGCGATGATGTTCGAAACATCTTCAGGACTTGAGCCCAATTTTGCTCTCGCCTATATAAAGCAGGACAAAGACGGTGTTTTCTATCATTACCTCAATAGGCATTTCGAAGAAGAGCTTAGAAGAAGAAAATTTAGCAAAGAAGAAATAGAAAATATTAAAGCGGAGGTGGCTGATAAAGGAACGATTCAACACATGACCGACTTGCCAGAAGATTTACTTAAAACATTTGTGGTATCTATGGACCTTAATGGTACGGAGCACATTAAGATGCAAGCAGCTTTTCAAAAATATGTAGACAATTCTATCTCTAAGACCATTAATTTACCCAACAGCGCCACATTGGAAGATGTTAAACAATCGTACATAGATGCTTGGAAGATGGGGTGTAAGAGTTGCACGGTCTATAGAGATGGTAGTCGTCAGATTCAGGTGATAAATATTGGTAAAGATGAGAAAGATATCAAGAAAACAACGGATAACATAGATAAGCTTCCTGCCGAAGTTTCGGTTGAGATATCTAAGACAGAAGTGCTTAAAATTACACCACGCGTTAGACCAGAGACATTAGTGGGTAAGACGTATAAGGTAAAAACAGGATATGGAAACCTTTTTATTACCATTAACAACGATGAGGCCGGTGAGCCATTAGAAGTATTTGCAAATCTTGGTAAGAGTGGAGGATATTTCCAGGAACAGACAGAGGCAATCTGTCGACTGATGTCTTTAGCTTTACGTTCACACGTTGCTCCGCAATACATCATCAAGCACCTTAAAGGAATTAGGGGACCAATGGTAACTATGACTTCGCGAGGAACCATCCTTTCTTTGCCCGATGCCCTAGCAAAAATTTTGGAAGAACATATTACGGGAGGTGAAATAGAGGAGTTTGAAGAACAGGTATTAGTAGCGGCTATGGAGGATTCTTCTGCATCCATAGGGGGGCAGACAGATTCTCAAATGAAAATGGCGGATTATGGATATATGCCGGGGTGTCCTGAATGCGGTTCAGAGTTGATAATGGCCGAAGGGTGCATAGAGTGTAAGAGCTGTGGGTATAGTCGTTGCGGTTGACGATTAACTTTTTAAGAAGAAGCGCTTAGCTTCATATGAACACCCCCTTAGCTGGGTGTTTTTAAATACTTGTATCGAAACAACTTCTAATACGTTTCCCTAAATAGAAGCACGCACCCTAGTGACTTCTTGAATGCTCTTTCAGAAAGGATGGAGAAAATGCAGATGATTTCGCTCAAGCGCAATACGCCGAGCGAAAAAGGCGGTCTTGCCAAGACGCAAGTGCCTGTAAGTCAGGTTGTCGAGGAAGCCAGAGGAGTTTTGCGTCGAACCCAAGGTATGCCTCCAGACAAAAGGCAACAACAACTGCGGGAGACACTCTCGCCGTACGACGTCATTGCTCGCCTGTCGAGTGATGGCACCAGCATCGAGATCGACCGTCCCAGCATGGACGGAGCCATCATTCCGAACTCAATTGTGGTCCACCTTTAGACCACCAAATCAAGACCCCAGCCACTCTTGTGGGAACCCCAATCGGTCGTCGATGTTCTCACCAATATGAACGGTTGGGGTTTCCTATTTTTAAGGTGTGGTAAAATTCTTTCTATGGAGCAAAACAATAACACTCTTTGGTTTTCCGTCTTGGTTATAATATCTTTGGCAACCTACGGACTCTATAGCGAAACTAGGAATTCTTTGATGGAAACCAATGAGGAATTGAGAAAAGCACAAGAGGAAATCGCCGTCATAGTGGGAGAGAGCGAAGAAACGATATCTAGTCAGCGTGATTTAATAGCCGAAAAAGAAGAAGAGCTAGAACAAACAAAGGAAAGCGAAGAACTTCTTCAACAGGCAGTAGCTAGTTTACAAAATACATCTGGTAGTGGACAGGCGTCGCTAAATGCCCTTTTGAGCGACTTTGCGCCTTCGGTGGTGAGATTGGTCTGTCTTCAGGACTCTTTAACGCGTGGCCTTCAACAGGGATCAGGAGTCCTATACAAGGGCGACTCTATATCTGGTATAGGTCCATATTATGTTCAAACTAATTTACATGTGATACAGACGGATGATGGATCATTGTCCCAATGTGTGGTGGCGGTTTATCCAAACCCAAATCAAGCAGACCAATATATAATTTACAGAACTAAAGGATTTAAATTTTATAAATCAGGCGTAGATTTGGCCTTCATAGAACCGGAACTTGTAGAAGAACACTCAAAAGCGGGGAATATAGAGCAACTGAATGAATCTGCTCGTGATGCTGACCAAACCAAGCTTTGTGCGAGCGCTAGTATCGGCGATCATATTATTGTTTTAGGATATCCGGGTATTGGTGGAGATACCCTGACCGTAACGGACGGCATCGTTTCTGGCTATGAATTTAGAAGCGGGGCTAGATATATAAAGACATCTGCCAAGATTGATCAAGGCAATTCGGGCGGAATTGCCATAAAAGATTCTGGATGTGTGGTTGGCATACCAACCTTTGTTCAGTCCCAAATAGAAAGCTTAGGGAGGATATTAGACCTAGATTGGTTGTTGAACTAACTTTTTAGGAGAAAATACGTAATTAAAATTCCTAAAAGTAGGATAAGAGAAACTACGGTAGACGCGATTACTTCGATAGCATTGCGGATATCTTTTTTTATAAAGAAAAGATAAGCAGGATATCCTAAGGTTACCGTGGCCGAGATAAGGGTAGAAGTTACCAATAAGGTTAAAACAAAAACAATATTTCCCGGTCCAGAAGATTGTCCAAACAATTTTTCGCCATTCCACATTAAAAGGGCTACCAACCCTACATAAAGAACCAAAATAATTGCTTGTAGCGCACCAGCGATTTTTGGATTTATTTTCATAAGCAATTTCTATTTTACCACAGCTTATTTATCGTATACGTTTGGCGGGTGGATGAATCCTAGGTTATACTTGTAGTTGTTCGAGTAAAACACCGGTATTTAGTTGCCGCTTTGCTCGACAAAGGTTCGACAAAAAAAATAAGAAGCAAAGTGGCAGACGATAATCGAGGAGGGTTTCCCGAGAGGAAGATGTATCAAGGCAACTGGACTTGTTCTGGTTGTGGGGGAGAGATAAAAGAGCTTCCTTTTGAGCCCGACCCAAACAGAATGGATCAGCTGACTTGCAGAGATTGCTACCGTAAAAAACGGGACCAATACCGTAAATAAAGCTAAATAATAGAAAAAGAGCCCGAGATGGACTCTTTTTCTATTTGGATGAATGTAGCGCTATTTTAAATTGGGGGACTTTTGATATATAAATACTTAACCCCATAAAAGCTTTGAAAGGAGGTTTCAACAAGAGGGGTTTTGAGAAGAGAGAACCTTGAGAAAAGGAAAGGATTATGCAGGCGACGTTGGTAGAAAAAGATGTCTTCCTTCTGGAGGGCAGAGAAGGTGGGCCGAGGAGCGTCGTTCTCGCTGGGGTTCACGGCGATGAGATGCCGGGGATTGAGGCGTTTGAGCGGTTGCTGCCGACCCTCGAGATTCAACGGGGAAAGGTATGGTTCATCTATGCCAATCCTGTGACGATGGCGTTGAACAGGCGCGTCTTCGAAGCAAACCTCAACAGGATGTTCAAATCTGACGAGGAGATGACAAAGGAGCAGCGCAAGAGCTATGAGTACGAGCGGGCACAGTTTCTGAAGCCCTATCTCGAGGGAGCAGAAGTGCTGCTGGATATTCACGCCAGCACTACGCCGACGGGTAAGCCCAAGCCATTTGTTCTCTGCGAGGCGAATGCGAAAGGCATCATTGAATATCTGCCCTTCAATGTCGTCGTCAACGGTTTCGACGAAGTTGAGCCCGGTGGCACGGACTACTACATGAACAAGATCGGCAAGATTGGGATTTGTGTGGAGTGCGGTTTCATGACGGATCCGGAGGCGAGTTTGCGCGCCGAGGAGTCCATCCTCAACTTCCTGAAGGTGAGGGGGCACATGGAGGGCGAGGTCTCCATGTACGAACAGCGATGGGCGAGGATGTACACGCTCTACCTGACCAAAGTCGACTTCCGTCCGGCCAAGGAGTTCGAGGACTTCGAACCGGTTGTGACCGGCCAGGTTCTTGGTACCGACGGTGAAGAGGATGTCACGGCGCCCAGGGCCGGCTTCGTCCTCTTCCCGAGGGAACGGGAAGGGTCTGGCAAGGAGGCGTTTCTGTTCGGGGAATGGATGAGCTAGACCAATGTGCTCAAGCAACCCGAAGGGCGGGCACTTTAGTGTAAGTGCCCGCCCTTTTCAATGCTAATTTATGGGTTTTCCCTTTTGTTGGCCAACTTATTCTTTTCCGCCCCACCTAGCTTGTTAAGCTGTTTTTCGCGCTTTTCAGCTGAAAGTTTTGTTGGGTGCCACTCTTGATAAGCTAATTCAATATTTTTATATCCCTTGGTGAAGTAAGAATGTCCCTCGCGGTGTTCCTTGAGACGTTTCTCTAAATTATCTGTGGTGCCGACGTAAAAATGTTTTTCGTCGCAAACTAGCATATATACATACCACATGTTTCCAAGTATATACCCGAATTTAATTTATCGAATGGGTGTATAATAACGGTATGAAGAATTTTTTTAAACCAATCACCTTAAAATGGTGGCAAGTTGGGGTGGTCAAGGTCGCCTTAATCTCTTTTGGAATTCTTGTAGGAATTGTCTGGTCTAGCTTTTTCGAGGCCTGGATACCTACTCTACTGGCCCTTTTAATAGTATCTTGGGCGTACTTAGTAGCTATTTGGTTTAGAAATTGGAAAGATTAATCAAATATCTTAACTAGATATTCATTAATTTTGCGCTGATCTTCGTCGTAGAAGTTTTTATTTGTCTTGTGTAGATAAGTGGCTAGCTCTTGACCTACAAACCTCCAATGCCAGGGTTCGAAGACATAATAGGCGTTGCCTTCAGGGTAGGAGAGGGCGAATCCGTATTTGTAAGCATTCTCTAAAAGCCAAGTATAAGCAGGCGTCTTTTCAAAACCATCAACCCCACCACCGATACCCTTGGTTGTAAAATCAATTGTTGTGCCCAATTGGTGTTCAGAATATCCTTGGTCAGCTGAAAAGGTATTAGCGCCACTTCCATAGACCGTAGTGTAGCGAGCTTTGAGAGTTGATTGAGTGCCAAATGAACGATAGGCAGAGTTTATCCACAAGGTAACACCATCATCCGCCGCCGCTAGAATCAGGTCTTCTAGATATGGCCAAACGCGTGAATGGATCTGTTGAGCCACACTTTCGTTATAAAGGTGAACGAGTGGTATGGAACTAAGATTTGAGGGCACATAGTGTTCATTCAAGAAATATACTTTTGAGTATTTTTGCAGAAGCTCTTTATCCGTTTTGCTTAATTTATCTAGAATGCCAACAGTGCCGACAATATTTTGAACTTCTTCGGCTAATGAACCAACTCTTTCTTTCTCTGCTAATAGGTCTTCTTCTTTTTGACTAAGGTTTTCTTCAGTAATTCCTAGTGTGTCTTCGAGCTCGGAAACTCTTAACTCTAAAGAGATTTTCTTTTGATAGAGGTCAGAATAATAATATGCTCCACCCGAAATGATAATTAATAGAATTCCTATAACTGATGTATAAATTTGTTTTTCAGTAATTTTTTTCACGGGTTGATTTTAGCATAAGCTGACAAGATTTTAGATAAGCAAAGACGCCCCTTAGGGGGCGTCTTTGTGTTATTAGACTCTTTTAACCTGAGTAGCGTTTGGGCCTTTTGGGCTCTCGGCTTTCTCGAAGGTTACCAAGTCACCTTCCTTCAAATCATTGAACTCTACATCTACGAGTTCGTTTGAGTGAAAGAAGAGGTCTTTCTCCTCACCTTCGATAGAGATAAATCCATATCCTCGATCAGTGAGTCGAGCAATTTTTCCTTCCATTGTTTTATTTGATTGTTACGAACAAACGGTCAAATCTAAGATTCTGAAGGACAAAACTCGACCACTTTTTACCTCAGTCCAGATTCAATCAAGACCAATACTCACACATAGTGACTAGCAAGTCAATACCCCTGGTCTAATAGGGGATGAACCTACTTATTTCGCTTTTTGGCCCTCTTAACCAACATCTCGCGTTTAATAGCGAGTCGTTTGGCTGTTTTATGTGAATGGGACTTCTTCTTTTTTCCTACGCCCGTAGCTCTTTTTGCCATAGACACACTATACACTATTAATCCTCTTCATATAATGAAAGTATGGATGGCACGGAAAGAGTTAATGTAAAAATGGGTGGTTTTGTAAGGGTGGTCCAAAAAGAAGACCAACATTCTGGAAAACTAACAGAGGGAGTCGTCAAAGATATTTTAACTAAATCAAAAAACCATCCGCATGGAATTAAGGTGCGCCTCGAAAGCGGTATCGTAGGGAGGGTCAAAGAGATTCTATAGCTCTATAACAAGGGTGGGCCTATCCCAATTTTTTATATAGATCTTCTATTTTGCGTTCAAGCTGGAGAATCTTATCATCATCGTTCTTGTGATGTTTAAATATTTTTTTAAGGCGAGGCCACAGTAATATACCGATAACGAAATCAAATAGAATTATTAAAAACAGCTCAAACTCCCAATGAGCCAAATCGGTCGCTAGTGTCCAAAATGTTTCATTCTCCATCGTTTTGTATTTTAACCACCGAAGTATACTATAGAATCTTCATTTTTCATTCCTTTGCCTGACGTAAGTCGAGGCGGGTTAAAATCTGTTTTTGTAATAAAATAGACACGTGTTTGTAGTAGTAAATAGGGCTCTTTTACAGTAGCCTATTGCCTGTGGGTAGTTTAGATATGAAAACGGACGAAGAAATTATTTTGCTGGTTAAGACGGGCGACCTAGAGGCCTTTTCTATCTTGGTTGAGAGATATAGAGAAAGGATTATCAGATACGCGAAAAAATTTCTGATAGGATACGACGACGCGGAAGATTTGGTTCAAGAGGTTTTCATAAAGGCCTACATCAATATCAAGGGTTTTGATGACTCAAGAAAATTCTCTTCGTGGCTTTATCGTATTGCTCACAACGAGTTCATTAATGCGATAAAAAAAAGGAAAAACGAGCCCGTGCCGTTTTTTGATCCAGATTCAATATTTCCTCATCCGATTGCGAAAGAACGAGCGGATGCCGAGATAGTTAGAAAAGAGACGAAAAAAATTATCGAAAAAACATTAGATAAATTAAAGCCGAAATACAGAGAGCCATTAATTCTTTATTATTTTGAAGATATGACCTATAAGCAGATTGCAGACGTGATGAGAATCCCGATATCAACGGTGGGTATCAGGATTAAAAGGGCGAAAGAAAAAGCTAAGTTAGAATTTGAAAAGTTAAATAAATAATATGAGCACAGAATATACGGAAGAATTAATAGAAAAGATTAAGAAAGAAGGAATCAAAATGAAGCCCAAGTTTCGCTTTGTCTTAAAAATGCTTCTAATGGTTCTCGGGATATTGATAACTATTCTTTTCGCTGTTTACTTGGTTAGTCTTATCAGTTTTATTTCTAAGGGGAGTGGCTTGGGCTTACTTCCACCTTTTGGCTTGAGGGGCTTTGGTTTGATTTTAATAGGTTTACCATGGCTACTGATAGGGTTGAGCGGGGCATCTATCCTAATTCTCCAGATTTTAGTTAAGAAATTCTCGTTTTCCTATCGCGAACCGGTGCTGTATTCCCTGATAGGAATTATTATCTTCGTTTTGTTTGGGGGCATGGCTTTTGGAAAAGTGGGTTTACACGAACGACTTTTAGATAGAGTTGAAAGAGAAGAAATCCCTATTTTAAGAGAAGTATACAGGAGCTATGGCCCTCCGATTGGAGCGGGTTTCAACGCCGGGACTCTTTTAGAGATAGGCGAAAAAGATTTACTTGTCGAGACCATAAATGGAGATGAAATACGAGTCCAAATCACAGATGATACGCACTTACCCTTTGGTGGTGATTTTGAGGTTGGGCAGGAGATTGTTGTTGTCGGTAAAGCCGAGAACGGTCTCATTAAGGCCTTCGGCATTAGGGGAGTTAGCGAAGCCGAAAGACCCTTTGGGCCAAAAAGACGCTTTAGATAATTGAAATAAATTTTTGTATCAGTTGTAGTAGTTACTAGATACACCAATTGATACAAAAAGGTCGTTAGAACACATTAGATAAATAAATGAAAAATAAATTTACGGCAATTACCCTCTCCGCCTTAGCAGTTGGATTAATAATTGGGGGAGCGGGGATTGTTTCGGCTGATACTGGAGATGATTCTCGTCCTTGGTTTGGTCGTTTTGCAGAGAAATTTAATCTAGATCAAGCAGAGGTTCAGTCGTTCATGCAGGAGATACACGAAGAACGAATGGCTGAAATGCAGGATCGCTTTGGAGATAGGTTAGATACGGCCGTAGAAAACGGCAACCTTACCGAAGCTCAAAAGAATTTAATTCTTGAGAAGCACGAAGAGATGCGTGCAGAAAGGCAGGCCAATCAGGAAAACTGGCAGGGTCTTTCTCCCGAAGAGCGCAGAGAACAGGCGCAGGAGCACCGCGCAGAAATGCAACAGTGGGCAAAGGATAATGGTATCGACCTTCCTTTCTTTGCCGGACCTGAAGGTGGACGAGGGTTCGGGATGCATAGAGGACCTGGATTCGACCCGAATCAGTAATCAATAATTGTCCTGGAATAACTAGACACTTCCCAAACCAGTTTTTTCTGGTCGGGCGAACAAAAGACCATCTTGAAGATGGTCTTTTGTTTTAGCCGGGGGTGTTTTGTTATGGGACTCCAGATGGCAACGGTGCAGTCAATCGAAGCCGACGCAACTTGTTGATTATAAAAGCAACAGGGTAACACCGGCGAAGAAGACAACAAAATAAATACCGCGCTTAATCCATACTGCACTAATTCGTCCGAATATCTTATTCCCAACCGCAAGTCCTAATAAAATAAATGGTAATCCGAGCAATCCATACATTAATACATCATTCGTAATTCTGTTCGAAGCAGTATGTCCGACTACCGTAAAAAGACCTGTGAAAAACATATATGTGGCTATAAGATTTTTGGTTTGTGCTTTTGAGAGTTTGCCGTTAGATGAAGAATAAAGTCCCACTAAAGGCCCGTGAATGTTAAATGACGCGCCGAAGAACCCTCCAGCCAATCCAGTAAAAGCTCCGGCTATTTTCCCAGTTGGCCAGATATGATGTTTCAGAAGCATACCGAAAAGCGAATAACTCATAAGGAAGATGGCGAGGAACATTCTGACTACATGTCCATTAATAATTGCTTCTAGAAAGAACATGCCAAGCACTACGCCCAGGATAGATCCTATAAGAAGTGGGGCTACGTGCTCGATGGTCTCTCGCGTTTTTGTTTGTAGGGCCACAATACCAGTCGCAATTGTAGACATTATGGCGACAAGCGGTATAGCCACTGGAACTGGAATCACAAAGGGGATTGTTGCCATTAAAATAGAAGCTACTCCAAAACCAATAAGCTCCGGAACAATTCCGGCAACAAAAAACACTACTGCTAAAAACAAGAATTCTGGATTCATAGGAAAAACGCTAAAAAATCTAATGCAATATTGATTCTACTGTAATAGGTGTTTTCTAAAAAGCCCTAACGTTTCTGGCTCCCCCTAGTAGGTCTGCCTGTCCATCCGTAACTTCAGTGGAGGAGGAACGTTAGAACCTGTTTGGTTGGCTTAATCAAATATAGATATGTTGTGATAGCATAAGATATATGAAAGAGAAATTAATACAAAAAGTAGAAAAAGAGGACATTAAGGTGCCTGAGCTGTTGCCTGGTGAGTCCGCAATAGTATTGCAGCGTCATGAAAAGTACGAGATGCGAGATGAAGCAGAGAGCAAGGGGTCTCTAATACAAGAAGATGCCGAAGCCGCAAGTAAAAGATATAAAGAATATTTCAAGTCTTTATTCTCTAAAGACACTACCTCGGACACAATGATACTGTTTGTATCTAGTGACACGAATTATAAAGAAGGAGGATATAGGTCTATGGAGACTGCGCAGCTAGCTCTATGGGCGGCTGTGTCTGTGCTAGAAGAACTTGGGATTAACCCTTCAGAAAGAATTATTAACTTACACCTAGACTTTAACACTAAGCCCTTTGATTCTATGAATCTCGACGTAAGACCTGACAGACATCTAATAGGACCAAAGTTTATTGAAGAGTCACCAGAGTATGTACAGTATATGAAAGATAAATATGGGGACCTGGATGGGTATGGATATGACTTAAGTACGAAGGCCTGGGGGGTTCACGAGGATGATGGGGAGGCTGAAAAGCGAAAGGAACTGGGCGCTGAAGGAGTCTATGAGGTCCTCGAACGAGTCAAGAGGTCAATATCTATCTATGCTCGTTATGCAAGAATGTTCCATAGTAAACACAGCGACAAAAAATTATTAATATGGGCAACCTCACACTACGATACAATTAGTCCGCTCGTTAAAGACACTACTGATACAGATTTTAGTGAATTTCTAGATGTAGAATATGGTGGAGGTGTGGTAATCAGGCTTGGAAATAAAGAGCAAGAGGCCTATTTGGAGGCACAGGGACAGTCTGTTCCCATTAAGCTTAAAAAAGACAAGGCTAATAACTAGTTAAAGATTCGACAGCTTCTTCGATTGATTTGTATTCAGGGACGCCATACTCAACTAACCAATTTCTAATAATGCCCATATGCTGAATCATCTGATCCATATGCTCTTCTTTTAGGCCGCCAACATACTCATTATTTTCACGCACCTTAACACGCTCCATGAGAGTGCTGATTGGAGGCAGCACAATAGCATCTGGCTTTAGCCAATGATTAATTGACCCCATTATCCAAAAACCTCTGTCAACCACTTGAGCGGTAATAACGTCGCACCTTTGTTCAACTCTATTAATAACCTGATATCCTTTATCCCACCATTTAGATTCAACAGGCGGCTCAGCTTTCGTTTCGAAATATATTTCATCCCCGTCTATCCAATTTTGCACTTCTTGATTTTTACAATAGTACGTTTTTCCTGCACCTGAAGGCGTCAGGATGAATAAACCCCTATCATGTTTTATATATTTTTCCTCAAGCTCTTTAAAGAATTCTCTACCGTCTGTATAAATTACGGAATCTAGATTACTCATGAGATAATTATAACAAACAAATACACTATATTGCGGCAGAATCTTTAATTTGGCTCCCCATAGTGGACGCCTGCCCTTCCGTAACTTCAGTAGAGGAGGAACGTTAGAACCTATTTCAGGGCTTTAATACCAGAAGCGTGACCCCCTATTGGACACGCCTGCCTGCCGGTAGGCAGGTTTAGAACTCTGGACTGGGTGTTGATAAAAAGAGCTTTGGAGAAAATATTGATATTTGCGGGGGTATAAATAGCGAAGGCGTTGCCGAAGCAACGCCTATTCCAGTATCGGTAGGAAATCTCACCGCCTATTTGAAGCATAGGTGCCAAGGTTTTGTTCGTAGTGCTCAGGTCTGGTTCAGCTCATCGATTTCTTGGCTGAGCTCATCGGCTGCGACCTCTCGAAGCCTCTTGAGCCAGTTGGAGAACGCTGTTCCAGACGGAACCTTGTGGAGAACAACCTCAACCCCGAAGTCAGGTTCGTCGACCTTGCCACGAGAATTCGGAAGCAGGTCGCTGATCTCGAGGACATACGCCACAAGCTCTGGATTGTCCAGCCTCTGAATACCCTCGTAGACAGTTTCGCCGTCCACGGAGTGGCTGATCCACGTCCCAGGACGCCAGATCTTGAAGGTGGACCGTATCGAGTCCTTCTGCCTCAGCGACATCAACTCCGAACCGTCTGCGCTGATCAGGAAGAAGCGAAGGTCGCCAAGACCGCCACCGGACTTCCTTTTCCGCGTCTCAGTGCAACCGACCCGATCCAGAAGATCGAGGTCGACCCTCTGAACTATCGGACGCTTGTGGAGCTGCTTGACCCTGATGTACCTACCGAGGAATGGGAATTCCTCGATGAAGGCCTCCGCACGAGCGAGAAGGGCCTCTTTCATAATGTACCTCCTTGCGGCTTCCCGCCGCAGAATATGTCGCAACCTCCCGTCGCAACACTACACACAATACACCACAGGAACGTGGATAAGTCAATATGATGCTCCCCCTATTGGACGACGCTAGAACCTATTTCAGGGCTTTGATGCTTGAAACGTGACCCCCTAGTAGACGATGTTAGAACCTATTTCGTGGCTTTAATGCTTGAAACGTGACCCCC
>Ga0066639_10001465_pt1 | contig 21022 bp, 31 predicted proteins | sample CryGeyCG2114_010_2_FD_59504 | JGI IMG/M metagenome (GOLD analysis project Ga0066639, IMG submission 59504) | Groundwater microbial communities from aquifer - Crystal Geyser CG10_big_fil_rev_8/21/14_0.10 | ecosystem: Environmental > Aquatic > Deep subsurface > Groundwater | place: USA: Utah...
TCAATTACATCCATCTTTATCCCCTTCTTTTTTGATGTTTTGTCTTAGTAAAGGTAGTTCTGTTTTTATATGTTTATAAAATTTCATGAACTCATCAGCTTCTTTTTCTATGTATTCTGTTATTTTATCATATTCTTTATTGCTGTAATAAGAGGGTATAGCAATTCCATTTTGGCCTTTATCTGTGAAATTGCTTAATTTTGCGCCTTTAAAGTTTCCATTATTCATCAAAACTAATATTGGTTTTATGTCTAAGTGAGGGGTGTTGCTTAATTCACCAAAATCAATTTTTCTTCCTGTATATTTTTCAATTTTACTCAATAAAAATCTAAAATCAAAGGCTAAATTCATTCCTACAGGAATAAATTCCCATTTTTTGAATATGGTTAAAAATCTTTTGATTATTTCTTCTTCTCCTAATTCCCATTCTTTTAGGATTGTTAAATCTCCTTTTGGATTCCCCCCTGAATCTAATTGCTGGTATTGAAGGGTTATTATTTTATCTGTTTCTGGGTTAAGGCCGGTTGTTTCTAAATCAGTATAGTATTCCATTTCTCACCTCTAATAATAAAATAAATTTTACTCTTTCACGTCTCTAACGCCCTGCTCTGTTACTTGAAAAATGCATTCAGAGTCTGGCAAACTAGGCGCATCAATAACCCTGGCTACCCTTGTTCCCTTCTTCCCTTTCCTTAAATAAACCCTTACAGTTGAGGCATGAGCCAATACGTGCCCACCAATTGGAACTGTAGGATCTCCGAAAAATACATCTGGGCGAGTCATTACTTGGTTTGTGACATATACTGCTATATTATAAGTTTCCGCCAGTTTTAGTAAATCATGCATATGCTTGTTAAGTTTTTGTTGACGATCAGCCAACATTCCACGGCCTTGGAAATCAGCCCTAAAATGGCTCATCAGAGAATCTATAACTACTAATTTTATTGGAAGATTTTCTTTTTTGATTAAGTCTTCAATCTTTTGCACTATTAACATTTGATGATCGCTGTTGAAAGCTCTTATAAATTTGATATTCTTTAAAACTTGCATTGGGTCTAAATTAAGGGCTTCTGCCATTTGCTTTATTCTTTCTGGCCTTGCTGTACCTTCTGTATCTATGTACACCACCATCCCTTCTGCTCCTTTTTGTTCTTTGGGTAGTTGTGTTGTTACGGCTAATTGGTGCCCTATTTGTGTTTTACTAGAACCAAATTCTCCATAAACTTCTGTTATACCATTTGTTTCTATTCCGCCGCCGAGCAAAGTGTCCAAAGCCTTGCTGCAAGTAGTAATTTTAGTGATATTTTCTCTTTTTTGCAAAAGTTCTTCACCAGAAACAAAACCCATATCCAGGGCATTTCTTGCTGTATTAATTATTTTTCTTGCTGCTGCTTCTCCAACACCGGCTATTTCTGCCAAAACACCAGGGCTTGAAACTGCTATGCTTATTAAATCTGCAAAACCAGCTTCTTTTAATTTTTCTGCTGTTGCTGCTCCAACTCCAGGCAATTCCTCTATACAGTTAATCTTTTTTTCCTCTTGTTTCTTATTCATTTTCGCTACCCTCCTTTTCTTCGGATAAATAAAGTTCCTGCTGTATTTCATGAAGTATGGTCATAAGCTTTGGAATATCCTGCCTCCTTATATTCATAATCTCCTCCCTCCACACATCCCCTTCTTGCTTCCAGCTTCTTTTTAGAGAGGCTGTTTTGAAACTTAATTCAGTGCCATTCACCTTCTTTTTGTTAAGCCATATAACACCGCTTATGTTTCCAGAACGCCATTTTTTAATCGGTGGGTTTGTTACCATTTTTTAATTCCTCCTTTGCTTTCGCATTTTATTTCATTTACCCAAAAAAAGTAACCCGCTGTTCGCGATTTATTTCATGGGTTTTATAAGAGATATTGAGAGGTATTTAAATACCTTGCGCGCACATGTGCCAAGGTGCCAAGGTCAGAAATTGAACAGCTTCCATATGCTTATGGCTGTTATAAAAATAAATAAAACATACTCTAAAGATTTTCCTGTTTTAATAAACCCCTTAATTTTATATTTTGATAAGGGATGTAAAACCATGATTCCCTCCTTTGTAACTGCATCTGAAACCAAATGAGAGCTATAACCTATTATGATTGGAATGGCATATCCTACTTTTGAAAATAAGACCAATAAAAGAGATATTAAGGGCAATACCAAAAAGCTATGGAAAAATCCGCGATGCTCAAACAATATTGAATTGAATGGAATATACTTGCCGAGCTTTGATTTTGGGTGGTCTATGTCTGGAAAGATGCTTGAGAACAGAATTATAGCAAGGAAAAGTATTTGATTAAATGGATGCAGGTACTGTACTGCAAATAGTGCTGTAAGAAATCCAAATGCCAGATGAGTTTTAAACATCATTGTATCATTGCCATCAATTCTTCTGGTTTTAACTCGGCTATATTTTTTGCTATAAATTCTAGGTTATTGAACATTGTGTTTTTAACAACCCTTCCCTCAATCACAACTTGCTTTCCCAAAATTTCCTTTCTTATTATGTCAAAGTTACCTGTATCTTTAAGACTTTCAATTTTATCTTCGGAAAGATTGAAAAGAGAGCATGCAACACCCCTAAAGAAAACTACCCTTATGTTTGAAGTGCCGTCATCAAGGTAAATATTTGCTACGGGAACGCGCTTTGGCTTTACCTTCTTATGCTCACCACAAACATAATCTTGGTTTTCAAGCCTTACTCTTTTCTCGCATATTGGACATATTTCATAAAACCTTGGCTCAAACAGCTGAACTATTGTTCCTATTATTTTTGCCTGCTCATTTTCCTTGAGATCTTTTATATATTTTTGAGCTAAAGTATAAGTAATAACAACATCGCCTATTGTCTGGCCCTCTGGATTTATGATAAGCTGGCCTTTGCTGCTTAGATGCAGCTCTTTGTAGCCATTATTTTCCTTGCAGTAGGCATTGTTTACCTTAATTATATCATCTTTGTTAATGTCTTTTATTTTTTGAATTAGGTTTTCGTCCCAGATCACAAGCCTTACAACGCCTGTTTCATCACCTATAAGCATTGATGCAATTTTTCCAGATTTCAATTCCTTTTTGTATTCTCTTATAGGATATACTGTAATGACTTTTCCAAGAATATTTATAGACCTCATTCCATTCATTATATTGGATACCTTCATGGTTGAAGATAATGTTTCAAAGAGTTTTACACCAAGTTCATTTGCAACTATATGGACGGCTCCTTCTCTGCTTATTAGATTAGAGAGCTCCTTAAGCTTTGATTCTATCTTATTCTCAAGATTGCTTTTGCTTATGGATTTTTCCTTAAGTATCCTCTCTATAATCTGATTGTAGGTTAAGCTTATCATGGGAGCAACTCATTTATTTTTTCATTGAATTTGATGATTATTAACTTATTTGTATAGATATTATTTCCTGCTGGGATTTCAAAGTTTATTAAGTTTTTGTTTGGCTCGTCTGTTTTGTAAGTGAGAATATTTTTCTGCTTTAGGGAGTCCAGGCATTGCTCATAAGCATCACTTTTAAAGCAAGCCCAAAGGTCTTTAGACAATGTTAAATAATAACCTATATCAAAAGGAATTTCTATACCAAAATCTTGGCTAAAATAGTAAGTCATTGATAAATTATTGTTGATTGTTATTGAGATGGGTTGTTTTTGTTTGCCTGATATTATCAAATTTTTGCTTGTATCAATAGAATAATCATAATTATCCTGCAAAAGGCTGATTTCTGTGTATCGCTTTAAATTATTATTTAGATTTTTATTGAAGATTTCTAAGAATTTTGAGTCAAAACTGTTGAAGGATGATGAAATTTCCTCTATAGACTGCCATGCTGCTATTTTTGCTGATTCTTGAATGTAGAATTTTGCCTTTTCTGCCTTTTCATAGGAGCGTATAATTTCTAAAGAAGGGCTGCCGAGGCTCATTTTACTTGATTTTTCTATGTTCATCCAAAAGGTGTAAGAGAATATACCAACTAAGATAATTGTAATGACTGCAAATACTGGAAGGAATATGTTTGCTTTATCCAACTTGGCATTCCCCCCTTGCTAATTCTTTGTTTTCCTTGGCCAAAGCAAGATAATAGGGCTTGAGAGAAACTGTTATTGGATTATTAAAATTTGGAAGTGTTAGTTCTACAGGAGCTATTTCCTGCCTTGTTATAGACGAGATTATTATTCTATCGGAATCTATTGAAAGCTCGTAGCAATTACCGTAAAGCTTGCTGAATATTTCCTTTGCCTTTTCTTGGAGTATCCTATCTGTTTCTATATCATTTGTATTTTGCTTTTTTATTACCAAGTCAGATATTGTTAAATCATTTACAGGGGTCTTAAGGAAGTTTGATAATACCAAAGAGGATTCTTCCGCCGAGTATGTTGAGAGCCTCTGCCTTTGCTTTTCGCAGCCAACAAAGAGAAGGATGTAGATAACCAAAACAAGAAAGATAAGTGCTAGAGACGGCAGTCCGGTTACCCATTCTTCTTGTGCTTTTTTATTCATTTTTAATTATGCTATCTATTGTAAGCATGGTTCCTTTCAATTTATTATCCATAACTAGGACATACTCTTTTTTTGAAGTGCATGAAAATGCCCTGTTTATGCATAATACATCCTTATTTTCGTACATTTCCTTATTGATTACTTTTGCAAGCTCCTTTCCATCATAAGACAGTGTTAGCTTCGCAGCCATATTATCATTAAGAAGGCACTCATTGTTGAATTTTGATAAATCAACTGTCCCTGGCTGATTATTGTAAGTTAGGCATGCTGAATAAAGAAAGTAATTGTTAACCAAAAAGTTTTCAAAATCAGCTGTTGTTATTTCCCTTGAGGTGTGGAATATCACCCCGACTATCAAAACCATAAGGACTATTGCAATTATGAAGATTCTTGCAAACCATACAACAACCTCATGACCTATGTCAAATTCGGCTTTTTTATCCATTTTTTATGATCAGATTATCCTGCTCTTTTTTTAAGTAAAGTTTTGATGCATTTGATACCTGGTATTTTTCCTTCAAGTCTGCAAGGCATTGCGCTGATGACCCAACAGTTTCGAGATTTGGCGTAACCATGACCAAACAGGGCTGGGAAAAAATAAAGTTAAAATTTTTTGTATCATAAGTGACCTCAATATCATCCGGGGCTATTGAAATTGCATCAACAAGGTAGGCTGTTTCAAGGGACAAGAATTTCTGGTTAAATATCTTATCTTCCCTTATATTTTTTGCAAGCATGGTAAAGTTTAGAAGTATAGAAAGTGCGATGAATATGGAAAAAATATATAGGATCTGCCTTTCACTAATACCCATTTTATTCATGAATTCCTGAAGAGGTATTTATTTATATTATTTATGCTATTTGTATTATACAATAGAATTAGTAATTTGGTTGCATATATAGCCATATTCTTTGAGCCAAGGGCATGCCTGGGCAAATTGTAATCCTTGATGATCCGGCAGGCTGATTTTAGCCCAGTCAAAAGATGGTGAAGGATCCCACTTACCTTTTGTGCTTATTTCATAATGGGCCTTAATATGCTCATTGTCGTAGGGGAGATTCCTCCTTGATGCAATATCCCCCAACAATAATTTTAAGGAACTGTACTGCTCTTCTGTGTACTGGTCGTCTGCCTTTCCAGTGTTAACAATTTCTATGCCTATTGACCTTGAATTGTAATCTGCTGCGTGTATTGCTTTAAAATTTTCATTTACTAAATAGTACACCCTTCCGCTTTTATCAACAATGTAATGTGCTGAATATTTATTTGTTTCAAGACCTGTTATTGCTGATAAAACTGTTGATCCCCCTGTATGGTGTAGGATTATTGTGTCTATATTTGATAAACGATTTGAATATTTTAATAAGCCATAATAGCTGCAGTCTAAAGCTACGTTCCTTTTAGACACTTCATTCTTGCATTCCTTAATATTTTCCTCAACTGGAGCATATTGCTTTTCTTTAATATCTGAAGTTGGGTTTTCTATTGTCTCAGGGATTTCTTTTTCCTCTTCAAAAGAGCCTTTCAAAATTATTAGGCTATTTCCCTTCTTTTGCAGCGTTATGTCTGTAATAAATTCATCCTCATGCAATACGTAATCTTCTTTCCCTTGAAAGCCCTTGAAAGTTATTGAATCTGCAGTTATTTCTTTGCAATAATAATTTGTCTGGCACGAGTTTAAATCTGTGCCTTTGCATAGGCATAAAGCTGTTTTTTTGAAATAGGCATCAGGCGAAACAATTTTCTTTGTTACTCCTTTACTAAATGCCACTAAAGTGCATAATTCATCTTTTATCTGGAGTATGTCTGTTTTGGGATCGTCTGCAAGAGCATTAGCTTCTTCTGCTATTCTGTTCAAAGAGTCTTTTGTAATTGTATCTTCACATATATTTTTAGAAGATAATATGTTTGCAAAGGATTTTATAGTAGGAAAGAGGGCAAACAATATTACAATACCAACTATTAAACCTGTGATAATTCCTATCTGTAACTTAACTGCAGCTTTCATTTTATCTGTGTTGTTTCAGCAAGACCAAGCACATCTTTTGCTATATTACTAAAATAGGATAGTACCTTGCCTGCTGTTCCTGTAAAGATTAAGACAAGGATTACTAAAACTATTATTGCTAGGATTGCTGTGATAATTGTGTTAAAGGTTAATTCCATGCCTTTTTTGTTCATTTTAAGAATTAACATGCAGATATTTCACTACACTGCACATTTATATTTGGGTCCATGCAATTAATATTTTCCTCATCGCCCTTAATAGCTCCATCCCCACTTATGTCGACCTTTGTTCCTTGGCAGAACCTATCTTTGTACAATGGCGAACCTGTTGTTGTATACTGCTGACATAAGGCGTTACAAGATGCTATTTTTGTTGACACATCTGTAAGCTGGGCTCCATAAAGAAGCTTGATTTTATTGAATAGGTTGGATATCCCGCCTGTAAAGAATACAGCCAATATAACTAGGACGAGTATGACTAGTATTGCTATAATTATTACATTCATAGAAAGCTCGACACCCCTTTTGTTCCCTAAAAGTTCCATTACTATTATAAAATAAAAGAGTTATATAAATCTTTTGTTTATGAACTAGGAGCATAAAGGAAGGTTTTTGAAGTGGTTAACTGCAGCTTCATCTACACTCTTAAATAAACCTTTACTTAAACTACCTTCAAGCAGGAGACATAAATGTGTTTTGTCATATTTGTAGATATATTCTAAGTTTGATATAAAATTGTCATTGAATTTTTCCTCGCCAATTACCCCTGAAACCATTATCCTATCAGATTTATCTTGATTTAATAAGATGGATGATGTTGGCGGGATTCCATATTTATAATTGCCTTTTTCATCTTTATCCAAAACAGCAAAGCAATTAATAACAAAACCAGCTAATGTTTCTTTAGATGCTGAAGCTGTATCTGTTTCTTTTGAAATACTTATTATCGAATTAGTCTGGCTTGATGAATAAATTAAATTATAATTTGTAGGAAATCTTGGAAAATCTTTTTTGCATATGCAATTAACCTTTTCTGAATCAAAGCATTCCCTGTAACTGTTTGCCAAGCCATCAAATTTTTCTTTTATTGTTACAATATTTTCGTTTTCAAAGCCCAGCTCATCGCCAAGATTTAAAATTGACTTAATTAATGGTGAGCCTTTTGTTAAAAAAAAGATAGCAAATATTATCACAATCACTACAAGTATGGCATAAACTATTTGTTTTATTTCCATTCAACCAAACCTCAGCACATTCATAAATTTATCAAACAAGTCAATTATTTTATCCTTGAGCAGCCATATTGCTATGACAAGAAATATCAATACGGCCAGAGCTATAATAAGTTTTGCTACTTCATCCCATGTTACATCTCCCTTTTTCATCCACATATTTTAACAACCTCTTGCGAATCTATTATATACATTCCAGGCGTGTACTTATTTTTCTCGGTTAATGCATAAAATGAATACGAGACTATGGCCCCTCCTGCACAACCAATACCAGCACTAGGTATAGCAGCTGCACCAAATAACAAAGAACCGACAGCTCCGCCTATCTTTGCCCCTGCTGCGCAGCCTACTGCTGCAGCACCACCACTTTTCCAATTATAAAGCGTGCTTATATCAAAATCCTTCTTTGCAAAAAATAAGATATAAAAAGGCTTGTCTGTATTCAAGTTATTTAAGAAATCTAAATTTAATTTTGCTTCCTTTGTTCCAGTAAAATACCCATTATATGTTAAATTATGAAGCTGAGGATTATTCTCATTTAAGTAGGCCCCTAAATCAAGCTTATTTCCTTTTATTGAGCTATCAAATTCAACTTTTGAGCAGATAAAGCAAAAGGTATCTGTCCCCCCAAAATCCCAATCGCTCAAGAAATCAACCTTGCCCCCTCCAAACTGGTCCCAACAATCATACATTGCATCTGCTATTTTCCTTGTATTTTTTTTATTTATTTCGTCTATCTTAAGCTTTGTTGTTTCGCATTGAAGATCAACCTTTGATTCGAGCTTCAGGTTTTTTGCCTTGGCCTTTAATAATACACTTTCTTCGCATGATGACTTTGACGAAGCTGATTCTATGCCCGGCTTGAAGATGTAAACTACAAAAAAAAGAACCAGGGAAAGAACAAGGACTATCACAATAAGTTCAACAACATTCATGGACACTGCCTTTTTATGTAACACCTTGCATGAGCCTCCCAACAATGTTTTTAATAATTATTTCATATATTACAAAACCAAGAAGTATAAGAAGAATAAGAATTGCTATTATCCTTGCTGTTTCTGAAACACCCCTTTTGTTCATGTTTTAAGGATATTTTTTAATCTTTATAAATATTTTTAAAGCTGGGTTGCCATTAAAATCCCTGATGCCAGCAAATTGAACAGGATTATTACTGCAAATGAAATGATAATATAAAGAAGAGTCCCGCTGAATAGGTTCTTACCAAGCTCGTAGTCCTGATTAAGCTTGTCTGGACCATTTTCTATGCCATTTGCAAGTATGGTAAGTATGAATACAAGCTCAACCACATAAATACCAACAACTGCCTGGAAAAAGTAAGAGGGGATTATATCCTGGATTTTAAAAATAGATGTTATTGCTGACAAACCCCCAAATTCAGCGCCTGGCTGGGCTATTGATATTTTCTGAAACATCAAACCAAGGTTGCCGATTATGTTTACTATCATAGATGCTATTCCAACAACTATGCCTGCGATTATAGGCGTTAAAAAAGATACTTGCGATTTCATTGAAGAAACTATTTCTGACAATAAGTCCTTAAGCCTTTCATTAACAGAGTGTATCCTGTCTATGTAAACTGAAATGCTTATTAATGACTGGGATACTATCTTCGGACCTTTTTTTGAGCTCTCGAGAAGCACTTCCATTGAGCTTTGTATTAGCGATGATGGATAAGAAAGGATTGCACCAACTCTTGAATTGAATATTGCTTCTTTCAGGCTCATGCCAAGGTTTTGAATATTAACACTTACTAACCTGAAGAAGTTTCCTGTCGGGGTTCCTTCCATGTTCTTTGCAACAGTACTAAAGGCTAGCTCTGCAGGAATACCATCGCCTATTCTTGTCCCCAATTGAAATAAAGAGCTTGCAAATTCCTTTTCGAGCTGCTTTGTTTCGTTTCTTATTTTAATTAAATTTTTTGTTTTTATTTTATAATAGACTCCAAAACCAACTGCCAAGCCCAAGGGTATAAATAGGCTGAGCAGCAAGGCGCCTAAACCATAAGGGCCGTTACAAGACTCTCCTAAAGAACAAGGATTTCCGGATGGATTTCTGTAATCAAGCAGCTTTCCATATTTTCCTAAATCCATGTCGAATGATGGGTCTGTAATTTTCAAAATAAATGGAAACAACCCAATGACTAAAATTATTGATGTAAGGAATATAGCTATAGCATATGGCTTTTTTGTTTCCAGAGATCTTGCTATTTCTGATTCACCATAACCAGTGGATCTTTTTGCAAGCATGTTTGAACCCATTGAAAAAACAATTATTGGAAGAATTATGTTGTAGACTATTGCGAGATGATACCATTTGATAAACCCACCTAAAAATGAACCTATTAATGGAAAGATAACCAGGCCAAGTATAGGCAGGATAACACCAAGCATATGAAGCATTGTTATTGGATTCTTTAGTTCTTGAGCGTAGTGAAGCATTTTTTCATAGGTTCCTTCAAGCATAACTTCAATTGACTTATCCAAAAGCTGCATTCTTCTTTCTTCTGAAGGCTCAAATAAGGATGATTCAACTAAATGCAGAGATGTAATGAATTCCTGGTTAAGGCCGCGCCAGGTTTCCAAATAACTTTCTAAAGATTCTTTTATTGTTGAATATTTTCCTGTTTCAACGTCCCAAAATATTTTTCTTAAATCAAGAGAAAGGGGTGGGCCTATGTGTTCAGCAGAAAATTTTATTGCGTGCTCTAAATTAGAGGTATGGCGCATGTACATCACAATATACAAAACACATAACACCATCTGGTTGCTTGCCTTCAGGCGCCATCTATTTGCTATGTATAGCGGAATGTTTGTCAGGGGATTTATTGAAACTGCTGCTAATATTATAAGAATTAATGGAAAGAAAATACTTGGATTTTCTGGATTAACTAAGTAAGAAAATACCCCTATGAATATTGCAAAGAAAACCAGAAGCACAGCAACAAACATTGCAAAGCTGGCTGCTCCTGCGGGGGATATTTTAAGATGAGAAACTTCTATTGCCTTTGCCAGAGTTTCTATTTTTTCCTGCTTTGCCCTTATTTGAATTACCTTTTCTATTGAATTGCAGAGCTTTTCATAAAGTGAAATCTTTGTTGATAAAGATTCCTGCCTGAATGTTATGTATTCCTTGGAAAATTCCCTATCTGACTTAAGTCCTGCATCTTCAAGCCCAACACTTCCCTGTAGTTTAGCTTCATACCTTTTAAGAATATCTTTTTCTGTTTCAGACATATTACCTCTTTTATTATTTTTTGATTTGTAATAATTTTGTTTTTATGTACCTTTTTAGCTCATGGTCCCACTCAAAATATATTTTTCTGCTATCAAGCACGCCTGTTTTTTCCATTACAGATTCAGATATTTTATGAAAAACATCATTGAAGTAAATTGTTGATGGTGCTTCAAGAAGTTCTGACATTTTAGCTTGATTTGCATATTTTACCAGGGTGTCTTTTATTTTCGCCCTTAATAGTATGTTTCCCCAGACTGCATCCCAGTTCCCTGCCCATTCCTTTACATTGCCCGCTATTGCTTTTATCACATAAGACTCACCATTTATCAATGCGCTTGTTGGCTGCAAGGTATCTGTAACGCTGTCATATTTCATTAAATCAACAAAGGCTCCTTCCTTCAATGGATCTTCTTCCCATTCTTTCCTTACCTCTGTTATTTGGGTTATACGCCTCCATTTATGCAGACCATCAGGGCTTTTTATTTGGTTTGCTACTACAATAATATCTGTAGCTTTGAAGCTTGTTCTTGGGACTTGTAAATCATTAACAACTCTGTCAAATACACCATAAGGGGAATCTCCATGAATAGTTCCGGCTACAACATTCGCCAATGCACCAACCCTCATTGCTTCATATAGTGCAAGGGCTTCTTTACTCCTGATTTCCCCAACAATCAAAGCAGAATCTCCAAGCCTTAAGCTTGCCCTTACACCCTCATCTGCCGGAATTTCAGAACCCCCTGTCAACAAGGCGGCCCTTACTTTCATTGGCTGAATATTATAACCAAGATTTCTCAATGCCCCTGTACTCAATTCAAGAGTATCTTCTACTGTTATTACCCTATATTTCCTCATTATTTCAAGCAAGCAGGAATCCAGCAAGCTAGTTTTACCTGTTCCTCTTGTACCTGCAATAAGCAATGTTCTTGAGCCATCTATTATAAAACTTAGCAAGCCTGCTGCAAGCGGATTGATCATTCTATTATCGATAAACAAAGGCAAAGTCCATGGCTTGTCCCTATGCCTTCTAAAAGAAAAGGCAAGGCCATATGGGTTCAAAGGCCTACTAATTATCGCAACCCTTGTCCTTGAACCTGGAAGCGAAAGCTCTGTATCAAGTATAGGGTTTGCCTCGTCCAAAGGCCTTCCGCTGATTATTCTAAACTTTGTTGCCCAAGATTCTCCATCTTCAGCGCTTGGAATTATGTTTGTCCTGCATTCTTCATAATCTGAATGAACTATAAATATTGGGGTCTGGCCGATTGGACCATTAATATAAATATCCTGTATTTTTGGATCCTGGAGAAGAATTTCTATCAGCCCAAAACCAACAGTATACCTTACAAGAATTTCAGCGAGCTCTTCAATTTCTTTGTAGCTTATGTCCATTCTTTTATGATCAGCAAGCTCGGTTATAAGGTCTCTACCAATGTTAAAAAATGTTTTCCTTATTCTTTCAGGATCTGTAAATTCCTCTGCCTTTGGCTTATGCTCTGCAAGAACCCCTTTCGCCAAATCAAGCAGTTCGTATTTATCCTCAGATATCTTGAATTCCGGGGGGTTTACGTGATAGAGGATTTTTATATCGCCTGGAACTTTAAATATTTCAACATCTGTTTTAGGATCTATTGAATAGGCATCAATTTCCTCTCCGTTTATTGGGGGCTCTGACATAAGCCTGGTAAACATGAAATCGGGAGTAATTACTGGCTTGAGAAACTGCCTGTACAAAGACCTGTCTCCTAATTTATAACCTAAAACATACGGCTTTGCCAAGGTTATTAATTTTGTTTTATCCAAAAAGCTATAGATTGATGAAAGAACAGCGATATATTTTTGCAAACACCTTAAATGTTTTGCTGATGTTGTTTTTTTCAGTTTGATAGTCTCTTCCCGGATTATTCTTTTGAGCTCGACGTAGGCTCCTATTGGGTCTGTCCTAAGAAGGTTGAAAATGATGTACTGCAAAGTTTTTATTGCTTCAGGAATATAAGTTGAGCATTCTTCAACCAAGGCAAGCGAGGTAATAGTTTTTTTCTGCTTAATGAAATAATTATAGATATTTGCTATTTCTATAAGCATTTGTGTTTGTATATATGAATACTCATAATTTTTTCTTTGGTTGAAGATTATCCTTGCGACAGAAGGAGACTGTGATAGGAAATCAATTGTTTTGGCCATGCAAAAATCACTATCTTCGATTGATGGGGAGTAAGAGTAGTTGTTGTAGTTTACCCTCATAATTTCCTCTTCACCTTCTTTTACTATTTCATAATCCCCTGGCTTTATTTTCTTGCTGAATAACATATTACCACTCTTGTATACTCACATAACTTTTATTATAATTGATTATCTTAAATAGTGTTAGTGTATTAAAATAGTTTTCGTTTGGAGGAAAAAATGGATGAAGAGTCTTCTTTGGCTAATGTAATAGCGGATCTTAATAGCAGGGCAAGGGTGCTTGAGGAAAGGTATAACCTACTTAGGGAGAGGCTTTTGGTAGTAAACCAAAATATGATAGAGGAATACAAAAAAGTAGTGCAAGACTTAAAGGTGATAAACAGCGATGTAAAAGAGATTAAGGAGGATTTTATTCATGTAAGAGAAACGATCAAGGACATGATTAAGGAAATGGAGGCTTTTGCAAGGAAGGATAATCTTAAAATTTTAGAAAAGTATATTAACATGTGGAACCCTTTGAACTTTGTAACAGAAAAAGAAGTCAGGCAAATTATAATGGAGGAAAAAGGAGGGAGTAAAAATACCAGACAACGAAGAGCCCCCAACTGAAGAGGTTTTAAATTTAAGAAAACAGGGTATTGGAGAGGAAGATATAGTTAAGAACCTGAAAGGTAAAAGATTTAGTTCTCAACAGATAGATGATGCCTTAAATCAAGCTGCAATAAAAGAAAATATAGAAGAGATTCCAGAGGCCCCAACACCAGGTGCAGCTCAAGTTTCTATGTTTGAAGAGCCACCAAGCATTAGCGGCCCTCCATTCATGCCCCCAGTTTCAACCCAAACACCAAGCACAGCGCAAAGGGGGAGGGAAACAATGGAAATGGTTGAGGAGCTTACCGAAAGCATAGTTAATGAAAAGTGGCAAGATCTTATGTCAAGCTTGGGAAATATAATATTATGGAAGGAAAAGATGCAGACTGACATAAGAAGCATAAAACAGGAATTAATAAAAGTAGAAGAGAGATTTGAAAACTTACAAAATGCCGTATTAGGAAAAATAGGGGAATATGATAAACATATGCTTGATGTAGGAAGCGAGGTTAGGGCTTTGGAAAAAGTGATGTCGAAAATAATCGAGCCTTTAACTCAAAACATAAAAGAGCTTAATAGAATAACCCAGGAATTTAAGAGAAAGAAAAAGTAGTTATGGGTTTTTTACCTTTGATGAAATAAATTTAATTGCTAATGCTGAAATTATTAACATAAATATTGCCCCTAAGACTCTTGGGTGAAATAAAGTTTTTAATGTCTCGCTTTGTATTGTTTTTGTTGCATTTGCAGGACCATATGGGTTAAAGATTTCGCTGTAGGTTTGTGTAAGACCTATAAGTATTATGAAAAAGGATATTACAAATACAGTCCATATACTCAACTCTTTCCAGAGCTCTTCTTGCTTAACACCAAAAAACATTAAGCCGCCAAACAGCAAGAGTATAAAGATGAAGATAAAGACCATCCATGGAGCAACAAAACTAATAAGCTGTGCTATCTGGGTATAAAGAACTGTTATAGTTGCTATTGATACTGCTGCTACAACAGATAATGCCTTGTTCTCACCCATAATCCCTGTTTTTTCTAATATTGCATAAAGCAAGACAAATACAAAGAGCCAGCTAAATATTGGCATAAAGTACTGCAATAATCCAATATCTAAGGGTGTTGCCATTTACTGAGACCTTCCTTTTCCCCTCAACCCTTCATCTAATAATTCAATAAGTCCTCTTCCTGTTGTCTTTGGCTGCCTGACTATGAGATAAATCACTGCTATGATAACAGCCAATAGAACAATTATAGCTAAATCCTGGTCGGTTGGCGTAAACCAATATGGCCATGCCCAACCAGCTACAGGGCTTAAAGACCATATAATTGCAAGTAGGGTTAATATTACAGCAAAGAATAATGGGATTCCGCCCCAAGTTCCAACCGCCTCGGGATTGAATATGCCCAAAACAATAAGGAACATTAATACAACCACAATGACAAGGGAGATTTTTGGAAGAAAGGTATTAATTATCTGAACTATTTCTGTCTGCAAAACGAGCAACAAGCCAATAACAAAGGAAACAACTATATTAATATTTGTTTTTGGTTTTTTTGTAGTTTCGTCTGTACCAAGGATTTTTGTCTTTTCAAGTATGGCAAAGACTATTGCAAATACAAGAAGGAAGGGGAGTACAACCTCAAACATACCTGTTTCCTGCAGCTGAGCTATTGCTCCTGCAAAGTCAAGAGGCATTTTAGTTCACCCCGGATTTTGAAGAGGATTTTGGGGACATTGTTATAAATATTATTGTTAATATTATAATAAGAAGAAATATTATAGAGGCAACAACAGAGCCTTCCCATTTTGTTAACATATAAGCCCATGCATATGAAAGCCAGCTCTCCCCTGAGTCTAGTATAATTGAATTAAGAAATATTAGTACAACACCAATGAAAAGCAGTGCAACGAATGCAGCATACCATCCCTTATGCAAATTCCTGAATTCCATCTCCTCTGATTTAGAAAATACCCCTAATAAAAGAAGGAAAGAGACACTTATAACAAGGAGCAGTACAATATTTGGCAGTGCAAGATTTAAGGCAGTGACAATCCTATTTGTAGCAACGACTAACAGGGCTATAACAAATGCGACTGTTGAATCAAGGTTTTTCTTTGGCTTTCCATCTTCTGTACCTAAAATCTTTGACTTTTCGAGTATTGCAAAGACTATAGTAAATACAAGAAGAAATGGGAGTACAACATCAAATAAACCAAAATTCTTGAAAAATTCTATTGCGTTGACTAAAGGTGATGCCATAAATTACTAAGATACAGTTAATATTTAAAGGTTTTTATTCCTCAGCTAGCTCTTCTTTATCTGGCTCAAATGAAGGTACTGCTGATTTTGATATTATCATTATATTGTCTATGGCCTTGACAAACTGGTGAGGCACTACTACCCCTTTAGCACCGCCAAGGACATTGCTTAAATAAGAGCCCTTTGTTGCCCTTATACGCCAACCATGTACTTTATTTCCTTTTACTTGGCCTTCTTCAACTACACCAAAGAAAGTGCCTTCGTCTGTATAAACATACATATCTTCTATCTCAGTTATATTTTTTGTTTTTAATGCCATTTTATATCCTTGTCCCTCCTTATCCAAATCTTTTTAAGTTTATATATTTTTCTTTTTATATGAGGAAGTATAAAAATTTAACTATTGTAGGAACATCTCATATTTCCAGAGAAAGTATAGATGATGTAGAAAGAAATATACTAGAAATAAAGCCAGAGGTTGTTGCAATTGAACTTGACAGGAAGAGGTTTAACAGCCTTGTTTACAACAAAAGGACAAAGTTTAGGATAAGGGATATTAAAAGCATAGGGCTAAAGGGATTTTTATTTAATTTGATTGGAAGTTTTATTGAGAATAAGCTTGGCAAACTAGTTAATATAAAGCCCGGAAGTGAAATGAAGATGGCAGTTAAATCTGCTTACAAGGTAAAAGCCAAGGTTGCATTGATAGATCAAGATATAGCTATAACATTAAGAAGGCTGAGCAATAAATTAAGCACGAGAGAAAAGCTTAGATTCATCTTTGATGTATTTAGGGGCCTTTTTGTAAGGGAAAAAATACCTTTTGATATTAAAAAGGTTCCTAGCAAGGAGGTTGTAATTAAATTAACCAGCACGGTCAAAAAAAGATATCCAAATATATACAAGGTATTGATTGAAGAAAGAAATTACGTAATGGGAAGATATTTATATGGACTAATGCAAAGCTATAACAAGATTGTGGCTGTTGTTGGGGTAGGTCATGAAGATGAAATCATAGGCGAGATTAAAAAATGGGAATCTTTGCAAGGCAGGAAATAAAGGCAATTTTAATTTCTATAATTGTTCTTGCGATGGTTTTTGGATTGAATGACAAAAGAGAAACTTTTGAATTTGGATTTTGGATTGTAAACTTATTGGGGATTATTGTGATAGTTGCTTTTTCTTTGTTGTTTAGGGAATATATGAGAAAGTTGATTGCTAAAAGATATGGTGCTGAAACAGAGATTAAGATGTGGAGTATCACAAGATTCTGGTTTACAAAAAAAACGAAGTTCTTGTTTGTAATTGGAAAGAAGCAGTTTGAATCATTTCCTATAGGCATTATACTCCCACTTTTAATTAACTTGATTTCATTTGGCAATGTTTATGTTCCTTTGACAAATAGTACTGATATTAAAGAAGATATAAGAAAAAGGACAGGAAGGAGATTTGTGCATATTACTGAGCTTGAAACCGGGATAATTGCATTAAGCGGGGCAATGGTAAGCTTGTTTTTGGCTTTTGTATTCAGCATAATAGGCAGGGAATTTTTTAGCCAGCTCATTACAATAAACTTGTGGATGGCTTTGTTTAGCTTTGTGCCTTTTGGAAATCTTGATGGAACAAAGATATTTTTTGGGTCAAGAACGTTGTATGTAACAGTATTAGCATTTACAGTTTTATTTAGCATACTACTTTGGATTACGAGCGCTTTTTCGAGTGTAATTATAAGTGTGATTGGTGCATTGATAATAACCTTTGTTTACTTTTATTTATTGGAGTTTAAATGAGTTATTAAAAAAGAAGAAATTTAAGGGCCGAAAGAAAGTCACTTTCCATTTCTAATTTTTTAATTATAGACTTAAGCTGTCCAAGGGGCTTTTTATTTTTTTAAGCTGCTCTGTTGAAACCTTTGTATAACGCTGAGTTGTTGATATATTTGAATGCCCCAGCAATTCCTGTATGAACCTGATGTCGATTCCTGACTCAAGCAGATGTGTTGCAAAGGAACTTCTCAGGATATGGCAGTAAACCCTTTTTTTAATTCCCCCCTTTAGAGCTGCCTTTTTGACTATTTTTTGTGCCTGCCTTATTGTGATATGATTATCTGAGATTCCTGGAAAAATGTATTGAATGTTTGGCCTTGAGGTGAGATATTCTTTTAGGTGAGAGACCAGCCTATCTGAAAGGATTATGTTTCTGTCTTTTCGGCCTTTACCTTGCCTTACTATTCCTATCTTTTCACTAAGCATTAAATCCCCTATTTTGAGATTTACACATTCGCTTACTCTTAATCCTGATGCATACATAAATTCAACAAGAAGCTTATGTTTTGGGTTTTCTAGTGCATCTATCAAAATTTTAACTTCTTCTTTTGTTAAAGCCTCTGGTAGTTTTTTTTCAAGCTTTGGTGGCTTAACATCAAGAAATAACTCTTTTTTCTTTAAAATCTCTTCATAAAAAAACTTTAATGCAGATATTATTAAACATATTGAGCTTGGCTTGAGCTTTTTTTCTGACATCAAAAATGCTAGATAAGATTTGATGTCGTCTGTTGTTATTGCTGTTGCATCTTTTTTTATAAAATTAAGAAATTTTTGGTTGTGATAAAGGTAGGCTTGTATAGTTTTTAAGGTGAATCCTCTTATTTTTAGTTCTATCTCAAGTTTTTTTAGCATTTTTATTATTTTCTCTTGGCAAGGCCAATGGCTTTAATATTCTTTGAACATCTGTAGATAAAACTGCGATATCTTCACGTTGTTTATAAGTAAATTTTTCTCTCAAGTAATTATTAAAGTAAGGTATTACTACCTGATTAAAGACATAAATTGGCTCTTTGGAATTATTATTTATTGAAAGAAGACCCTCATTCTGCAAATAGCAAAATCCATGGTCTATTGCATCTGACCTTGGAAAAGAGTCATGTAAATCAAAGACTAAAAAATCCAAGATAAGGTATTTTTTCTTTAAATCAAAAAAGGTTTTATGAATTAGCTTATAATCTTTTTTAAATGACAGCTTGTTTCTTGGATAGTTACGAATAATTCCAACTAGTACTTCATCAAAGGAATGACCATTACAAAAGCCCCCTATTTGGTTCATTTAATATCCAGAAATAAATAGTTAAATGTACTTTATAAATCTTTTTATCTCTTTTTTTGGAATAGCAACAAGTAGATTATTTCGAGTATACCTGCTGTATTAACTATCAACAAAAAAACATACCAAACTTTTTGACTGTTTCTTGCTGATTTCCACAAAGCAATTCCTTTCCATATTACACTCCAAATAATCACTAACACCAATATAGCTAATACAACTACCATACTTGTACCAGGATTTAGGAGTTTAAATAATTTACTGAGCTTTAATATAACAAAAGTTGCAACAGAACTATTAAAAGATTGCTGTTTTAAAGTGCTAAAAAGCAAACGGATTTAATTTATATAAAGTATCTATTTATTAAAATATCAGAAATTTTCAGCACAAAGAGAAGCCTTAGAATTTATGGAAGTTACAATAATACAGTATAGTTAAGCTTATAAATATGTTTCTTATTCATTTTTCATGCAAGTTTTTAAGATTAGGTTTAACAATATTGCTGTAAACAAATTTGATTTGGGGCACCAGATTATTGATTTAAGATTTGGGTATTCTATAAATGATAAAAGAGAATACATTGATAAAAAATTTGACTTGGAAAACGGACTAATTAATTTTGTTAGGGGGGTAATGAGTGAATTGAAGAAGCAGACAAAAGAGAGGTATGGTAAATATTCTGATGACCCCATTGAAGGAGTGGTTAGTGTTGTTTTTGATGAAGGTGAGTTTGGTGAGACAGAAGAAAAATTAGTAAAAAGCATAGAAAAAATAAAGCTAAAAATGGATGACTTCAAAAGAACAAAGTACAGCTCGGATTACATGGGGAAATTTCACGACCTTAGTAGTACAATTATTGATATAAAATAATTATTTTTTAACAAGAAAGATTAAATTCTTCCCAAAGATACCATAGGACCTAATAATTCTAAAACCTGAGGATTTTATTAAATTTTTCAATTCAAAATAGTTAAATAAATAATAATATCTTAGGTATGTTTTGGATTTGATATGCCATGGAACATAATAATTTTTTGATTTGAAAATGAATCTCGGGATCAGTTTATTCCATACTGTAACATATACTTCACCCCCGTCTTTTAAAATTCTTCTGATTTCCTTTAAACTTTTGATTCTTTTTTCTTCTGTACTAAGATGATGCAAAACTCCAATATACAGAACATAATCAAAACTTTCATTTTTAAAAGGTAATTTTTCGGCTATAGCCTTTTTAAGCTTAACTTTAAAATTATATTTTTTACAATATTGCTTGGCATTTTTCAACATTTCATCACTAAAATCAATTCCATAACAGTCAAAATCATTTTTAGTAAAGATTAACAGATTCCTACAATTACCACAACCAATCTCAAGAATCTTTCCTTTTTTCCATCTTTTTATAAGAATTTCAAGCCATTTTTGTACATCTGGAAATGGCTTCTGTCTAAAATGATACCATTGTTCTGCTATTGAATTCCAGACCTCTTTTTGGTCTTTCATAAATAAATGTAACATCATCAAAATTTATAAAGCTTTATTTTCAATTAAATACATGAGAAAACCGACAAAAACAATTTCTGGAGTAACGCCTTTAGCTGTTGTGACAAAGCCAAGAAAATGTAAACATGGTGTTTGTTTATATTGTCCTAGTTTAAATGTTCCGCAGAGCTATACACCAAAAAGTCCTGCAATAATGAGGGCTATGCTTCTTAATTATGACCCTTATAAACAAGTTAGGGTGAGAATTAAAGCATTTGAAGCAATGAAGCACCCAACCGACAAGATTGAACTGATTATTTTAGGCGGAACTTTTTTAGATTATCCTTTGAAATACCAGCATGATTTTATAA
>Ga0066639_10001467_pt1 | contig 21012 bp, 18 predicted proteins | sample CryGeyCG2114_010_2_FD_59504 | JGI IMG/M metagenome (GOLD analysis project Ga0066639, IMG submission 59504) | Groundwater microbial communities from aquifer - Crystal Geyser CG10_big_fil_rev_8/21/14_0.10 | ecosystem: Environmental > Aquatic > Deep subsurface > Groundwater | place: USA: Utah...
AAATATATATTACGCCAACTGACAACTGGATTACCCTGCGTGTCCGATATGTTGTGGAAACAAGAGACAGACGAGTCGTTCAAAATGATTTGCTTAAACTGATTTTGGATATCATCCAACAAACACCTGATATAGCGATCGCATCACAAACACTCACGATTACAGGGGATACGATCGTAAAAAAATAAGGCCTTTGTAGTTCAATGGATAGAACACCGGTTTCCGGAACCGGCGATGTGAGTTCGATTCTCCCCGGGGGCACCACGCATGTCAATACTCAGGTAACACGGCAGACTCGCAGACCGCTGAAGAGCACTTTGATGGGAAGACAACCGAGTAATCGATATCTGCAAAATAAAAAAACCTCCTCAAATGGAAGTTTTTTTTTAGTTATTTCTTATTCGTTCAGCGAAATGGCGTCTCCGAATAAGAGAATTTGTTCACCGGTCGCAACATCTGTTGCCTTTAGTGTTACTTTTGACATGAGCTGCGACTGAGTTGGATTTCTTTCCAAACGCGTCAGCGTGAATTGAAGCGCCAAAACGTCCACGCTCACAGGCATCTGCTCGATGGTCCAAACAATCCTATGTGATTCTTGATCATATAAAATTGTACCCGCCGGCACATCCGCTAACTCTTCCTCAAGGTCAGTCGCTCCAAATATTTCAGCTTCTACGGTTATATTTTCCAAATCATGGTATGAATTTGTCAGTATCCACTTAATCATCCGCCTGTCATTGCCGTTTATTTGGGTATCCACCTGATCGCGAATTTCCAACTCCAAATCAGAAACCAATGTCACTTTGATAGGGACACTGGATATAATTTGCGTCCCCTCTCCAACCCGGTATTGAATATCCGCCATAAGGGTTACAATACTCCCCGGGTAGTCTGAAAGCGTTGCGTCTGATGCTGTCTTAATGGGCATGGTGAAATCAATCAGAACCTCTTCGCCGGGCTCCAGCTGTGCCAACTCCGGAATATGTTTTTTATCCCAACGGATATACCCTCGTCGTATATCATCTGAGACCTGCTCCCCTGTAATGTCGCCATTATTATCATCTTGCAATTCTGCCCAGTGCAGGATACTGCGCCGCTGGTAAGATGGCGCGTCTAGAACGGCTCGTATCTGTACGTCGCGCAGAACCTGCTGCCCATTATTTCGCACGCTGATGGACGTTGTTAATGGTTCTCCCGGTGCGACCGTAATATCGCCCGCCGCGCCATTTACGATCGGATTAATTTCAACCTCGGTTTGTTGAAGGGTCACGTTCGCATCCTGTTTCGCGTAAACAAACGCGTCATCACTGCGAGTCTGACCTTCTCTCCATCCAATTACGCGGATGGGTAATACACTGTCGCTCCTCTGCGCGTTTCGAAAGATTCCATCCACCTGCAATTCAAATGGCTCATCCAAATTTTCTATGAGCCACCGATAATCATTGAACTCACTTGCATCATGATTTTCTTTTTGTTTAATAAATCCGGACTCGGTGCCAATTTCAACTGCGACCATATGAATGGGAATATCCGAATACGCAGGATTTCGCTCTACCCGTATCTTGACCGGCATGCTGACTCCCGCGACGGCTTCATCCGGTACATCGATAGACAAAATCACAGGAGAATACGCGATGCTGACCCCTGCGGTATCAACTTTCTGAAACGTGGAGCTAAAATTGGATGGAAGATATGTAAAAAACGTACGAAATGATTTCTCGGTGTCAATATCGCCGTACATAACTCCAAAAATATCGATAAATCCACTTTCAGACGTATCCAAGGTACCGATCGTCCACACATCATTACTTTCTGAATCAGGATCCAAACTTGCTCCAGTAAAAACAAAGCCATCCGGATATTTAACCTGCACATGAACCTGCGACAACGGTATTCCGGCGGCATTACGATACCGTAGACGGTAGCGTGCCTCATTTCCAATCACAATCTCTTCGTCGCCACTAATTGAAACAATAATATCCGATTCTGAGAAAGAAGACCCTCCCTGAAAAACAAATAAAGCCGTCCAAACAACCCCACCCAAAATGACAACGGCCAAAAAAAGTGTGGCAAATGCGCCGGCAAACCGTCGCCGGCTCCGCGTTTCGAAATGCGTCATGTCCGGCAAGCTGCCGTCTCGCTCCTTGTATATCTCCGTGAGTTCTTTTGTAATTTTCCCTCCGCCTGACGATTCATTGGTCTTCTTCTTCCCCACATCACCATCATCGTCGAGTTTCGTATGCTTAAATGTATGCTTTTTGCTCATACTGGTTATTCATCAGATTTTTTTTGCATGACAAGCCCAAAAATTTTGTCCTGTGTGAGAAGAGTCTCAACTGTTGCGCCATTGCTCGCGAGTGTGAGTGATTCGTCAGATCGCCAGGCCGGCTCCCATCCATCGGGATATATAATGCTCGAATAAAAATGACTCATGTTCCCCGACTGTGACTGAACAACAAGGCCGTACCTGGACGCCTCTTTCATTTGAGCGGGGAACAGCTTGTCAGTCCATGCGGCTACTCGCGCCTCCGGCTGTACGGCAAACGCAACGGTAAAGGGCAACTCGTATACCATATAGGCTTCTGTTGTTTTGCCCGGTTCGGTAATCATCCAATTCCCAAATACTGTTTTGCCAAACTGTTCTGTCACGCGGGTGCCACTATCCAAGTGGACGCGTTCACCCTGTTCAATTCGTTCCAAATCTTTATCCTGCGTATACCATGACTCGGGAACATGAAACGCGTCTTCCGGCGGGTATTCAAACCCACCAGCATCAAGAAGAACCGCTCCCTTTGGCACATACAACCGCGTGTAGCTAATATTTGGCCCGCCATAAAATTGTTCCCCCGGACTGCCGGTATGGCTTCTTCGAACAACGGTCGTGACAATGATACGTCCATCCTCCTGAATAGCGGCTTGGTGTTCTATCTCTTGCTCTATCTTTGCATCGGATTTTTGCCCTTGGATGTTTGAATTGACCACGAACAAATAATCTTGTCCTGCCTGCGTTTGTAAAACCTCACCCGCCCAACCAAATTTTTGAAACTTCTGCTCCACTTGATTATCCGTAAAATAAAATTGAATGTCCTTTTGATTCGCGTTTTTGTGAAGTGCACTGATCACCTTCATGATATCTTTCTGACTCATGTGCTGTGTCATGGCGATAAACTGTTCTGCCAAATCACCAATAATGGCTTTTGGTTTGTTTTCCGTTTTGTCATAATCAACCTCTACCTTATACTGCAGCGTGTTTATCGCTGAATCAGCGGTCAACACAACATCATTTTCTATATTTTCAATTGGACCCACAATGCTTAAAAAATCTTCCAAAACAGATGAGTTGATCGCAATCACCCCGTCCACGGTCGTATGCTCGCTTTGCTCATAAAACCACGCTAATTTTTGCGCCGACGCGGAAAAATCCGGCCACCAATTCGCGTCCTGAAATTCCCACCGCCCATTTACTAGCTGCAGCGGCACAGGAGGCTTTACATATGAACCCAACTGCCCCTTTAAATCATAGCTGCCACCCGCCGGAATATCGCAGCCCAACAGTTTCCCTTTTTGAAAATCGCATGTGGCGAAACTGCCAATAAAACCCCCGGTCGCACGCAGCTCTCCTTCATTTTGAAACACAATCAAATACCGACGAAAATCATCATGGCCAATGACGGTGGCCAACGCGTCGATCAGTGTTTCAATTTCAGACATGTCATCAACAAATGTGGCAAACAGCACTTCAAATTCGTTCAGTGGCGCCTGATACGTCGCCGGCAGTGATGCCGAGGAGGCACTGGCCAAAGAGAGCAGCGCCTGCTGATATTGCGGCCGCGCAGCACGGATATGGTCCTTGAGCAATAGCAGCTTATCACTGATCGCAAGATTACTCTCTTGCACCTCGCGAATTCCTTTAATCAAATATGTATGCCCAAGCGCCATATGATGCCCGGCTTCCAACAGTGCAGACCGTCCCTCGAACGCATCTCCGACAAGGGGCAACGATCGAACGACAAACTGTAGCGCGCGATGATTTTCATCCAAGATGGATCGCGCTTGAGAAAATGATTCGAGTGCTGCCGAAATGTCCTGCTGCGCCCCGCCGGTGTCGGAATTCAGCGCCTCTATGCTGGACGCTTGGAGCGCCAAAAACCCGCTCGCGCTGGCATTCATAACTTCTTCGCCGGTTTGCTGCAGCTGCTTGTAATAAGAAAAAGCGGGAAATGGTAATAACACCACAAGAATGAGGGACACGGCGATACTCGCGAACTTTATACCTGAGATAGACGCAAACCACTCTCTGGGCTGCGTACTTCTGCCGGCGGATACAAGCTGTTCCGGCAAAGCGGTTGATTCTGGCACGCCCGGAGACTCAATCTGATCTGCCTGTTCTGCCAGCGGCTCCTGAATTTGTTCAAAGAGCACGTCCTCAAAGGCTTCTTCTTGCTTTTTTTCACGAATGGCTTTGGCAAAATCGTATGTTTCGCGCATAGGCAAACTGTGTTTTGACTCTTCAAACGCCGGCACATCCCGCAGTGTGTCCTCTTTTTTGCTTGGCCGCAAGTTCACCACATGCTCCGAGTGACCGGCAGTATCCGTTGTATGAACCAAAACTGAGACGTGTGAGGACGCCTTTGCTGTCTTGCAACTTCTCTTATTGTGGCCCGACCCACGGCACAAACCGCAACGCCGAACACGAGATGTGTTCTTTTTTTCCATGTATATTTTTTATAAGTATAGCACACATTTCAGCTTGATTTAATGGCACAATCATGGTATGGTGTGGGCGGAATTTGGACCACACACAGGAGGACCTTCGTGGCCAAGCGACAGAGCGCCAGACTTGACGATCCGAGAACCTGGAGCACCCGGACCATCCGGGTACGCAAGGGGAAGAAGGACTATGAGGAGCACCGTGACGTGAAGGTCGTGCCGCTCAGCCGCGGCATGATCGGCTGGATCGATGCGAGGGGACGGATGGTCTACTTCCGCCACTCGATCCGAAATTGGGTCGTCATGCTGATGGCCGGCGTCTTTGCGGCATATCGCGCGTTCTGCCACATCCTCGACAATCAAATCGAGGAGATGCCGAAGGTGGAGCAGGTCCGTAACGCGATTCGTGATCTGCCCATTGAGTTGCGCTTGATCGACGCCACAAGCCTGATTGAAAATGGCGTTCTCGACATAAAGCGCACGATTTACGAGCAACTTGATGTGCTCGGTGCGGTTCTGGATACGAACAAAGTCGAGGCCAAAGGACAGATGCGCCTCTTGGCCTTGATGCGAGACAGCCGCAATCGCGTCAACATCGGCGTCCTGCTGTGCCGCCAAGTGACAGCGGTTGACCGACTGGAAGCGCGCTGCGAAGCGCTCAAGCACATGCATTTGCGCGTGCAGTACAAGCGCCAAGTTCTCATGATGCTGATTGGCGCAAATGAACAGACGCTCGAGCGCGTGCGCCTGCTGTACGACGAACTCTACGACACCATCCGGCTGCTCGCCAACAGCAAGACCGACCGTGAACGTGCCACGCCACTACGCGCGTTGAGCCGTATCACAGCGGCCATCATGATGAACCTGGACAAGCTCACGCTGCAGCCCTACCTGCGCACGGCACGGCACCTGGTGAAGGAGATCAGCCTCATTCGCAGTGAGGTGACCGCAAGCAGCTGGAAGCGCGCACAGAGAATCGTTGATCGTGGCCGCGTCTCCATCGCGATCAAGCAGCTGCAAAAGCCAATGGAGCTGGCTATCCTGCACGTCATGCGCGCTGCACGGAACGGCCCAATGGATCCGGTACTGCTCGAACAACTGAGAGCCGGGCTCCAACGCGTCGTGGACATCCTCAGACGCATGTACGATGACGACTTCGAGCTGAAGGTTCGAGACGAAGCACTGCAGCATGCCAGACAAGCACTGCTGCTTCTCTCGCTTCCCGATCCCCCCTACCTTGAGATCAGACAGGAGATCGACCAGGCACTCCTGCGTCTGTAGCCCACCCCGGTCGAGTCGAGCCACGCGATACCGCGCAGGCTCCTCACCACACAACCGGCAGCCGTTTTTTCCGCTGCCGCCCAACCATAGTGCGGCATATGTGATGCATTATGATTGGATTAAAAAACCCCCGATAATTCGAGGGTTTTTTGTTGTTTTTTTATCATTATTCCTTTTCTTCAGACTCTTCGTCGTCTGTTGATTTTCCCTCTTCTGATTCAGCCCGTTCTTCTAACTCTTCGCTGAGGGTTTCGTCGATTTTTTCTTCTCCATCCTCACTGTTAATTTCTTTTCCGTCATCGCTCATATCAACAATATTGATCTCATACCCGGTTAGTTGCGCAGCCAAACGGACGTTTTGTCCACCACGGCCAATGGCGAGCGAAAATTGATCCGGCGCAACATGCACATCCGCGATATTTTTCCCGTCTATTTCTTTTAATTCGACATGACTTACTTTTGCCGGAGACAACGCTTCTTTAATATAATCAACCGGATTATCATTGTACTGAATGATATCAACTTTTTCGCCGCCCATTTGGTCAATAATGGTTGTGATACGACTGCCTCGCTGTCCGATACAGGAGCCAATTGGATCAATGCTTTCGTCATCGGTATAAACCGCGACTTTTGAACGGTTCCCCGGATCGCGGGCAATACCTTTTATCACGACATCACCATTTTCGATCTCCGGAATTTCTTGTTCAAAAATACTTTTAACCATGTCTTTGTGTGATCGAGATAATATGATCTCCGGGCCACGCGTTCCCATGTCAACCTTGACCACATAAAACCGCATGCGGGCTCCCGGTTTGTAAAATTCGCGCGGTATTTGCTCTTTTTGTGGCACAAAACCTGTAATTTTCCCAAGATCAACAATAACTGTACCCGTCCGGTCACGGCGTTGAACAACGGCCTGCACAATTTTTCCTTCCTGTTCTTTAAAATCTTCAAATACGGTGTTGCGCTCGGCCTCCCGAAGTTTTTGGATAATAACCTGCTTGGCGGTCTGCGCTGCCATCCGGCCAAAATCGCCGGGAATGGAAAGTTCAATCTCAAGCACATCGCCAATCGAAACAGCTTTTTTTACCTCCTTCGCTTCGGATATCATCATCTCTGTCTTTGGGTTAAACCGAACCAAATCTTCCATCTCCTCTTCGGAAAGTTCTCTTCCCTCTTCAAGAGCTTTTTCTCTGCGCGCGGCCATTTCTTCTTGCGCGGCTTCCAGTGTTTCCTCCGGAATATCTTCCACAACAATTTTCACATCCCACATTTGCATGTCTCCGGTGTCCGGATCAAATTTGACTTTGATATTCTGCTGGCGGTTGCCAAAATCTTTTCTATAGGCGGCACCAAGCGCGCTCTCAATAGCCGCCATAACAGTCTCATATTCAAGACCTTTTTCATCACAGATAATCTGGATGGATTTGCTAATTTCTGACATACGAAATAAATGATAATTTAAATGATATACGATGGACAGAATACCGGTTACATACAATGTACACGGCATACGCCAAAAAATAAAAGCAGCCTATGAAGCTACTTTTACGCAATTACTATACCATACTGTTACGCAGGTGTCAACCCCCTTTTCAAATAAAAAAAATCTGGTACTATAGGCAAGAACAGCGCCCGGAGGGAACATGGGATCCAAGCAAGAAAGTCTGCCGCCACTGTGTGAACGCAACGAGCTGAAACGCAAAACCGGCCTGACACCAGAGCTCTGGACTGTGGTACGGCATTTGTTCAAGGAGGAAAGTAGGCCCTCGCAAAAACACCCGGGACGCTTCCGGGCGTTCTACATCGGGTATGAGCATCAGAGGGCCCCCAATGCCGCTCGGCGTGTCTCCAAGCAAGACTGGAACCGCCTGATCAATGCCATGCTGAGTCGTGAGGTGCTGAAGAAGGGCTTGGCCAACGGTGAGTCGGTAGCCTACTTCGACAAAAACCCGGACATACTCACTCGGTACGAGAGCATCCGAGAGCGTGACGCAAAGCTCATACGCCTAAGAGCCGCACGCGACGAGGCAGCCAACCAGGCTGACAGTGTCTGCGAAAACGATGACGAAGTACCCGGCAGCCTAACAGGCTTCCACGCGAATCCGACCCGCTTCACGCAGGTACTGATCGTGCTGCGTGAAGCCGAACTATCCAGTGAACGCGAACACCCGGATGGGGTGCGGATTAGTCCTATCGCGAGCACTCTCAAAGAATGCTATGGCTGGCCGGATGTACAGAATAGCTCTTTCGCGACCACCATCAAATCGATGGCACGCCTACACCCCGGCATGCTGACCATGACCGGAGCACTGGTTCCAAGTCGCGGACACTGCTACGTCTATGGCCTCACCGACTTGGGTCGAACACGAGCTGCCGAACTCGCGTCCGAAGATCCCGCCAAGTAAGTCCTGCCCGCGGCTCCTGCCGCAATACCCAACGCAAGGCAGTGCGTTGGGTTCATTCAAAAGACCGCCTCTTCAGGCGGTCTTTTGTTATTGCATGGGAATAATCAAATGCTGAACACGCGCGGTCGCGCGGCCGGGAGACCCCATAATGGTCATATGCTCAAACTGAATGGGCGTTTTATCCATGTCTATCTGATACGCAAGACAAAATGCTTTCGCGGCACGTTCAAACGCACGCATTTTTTCATATCGATTTGTTGCGCGCGCCCCACTTTCTTTGTGTGACCCACGTGTTTTTACCTCTACAAAACACAGCGTTCTGCCAAACAACTTTTTTTCATGCCAGCCAACCAGGTCAAGCTCTCCCATGGGCGTCCGAAAATTTCGGGACACCACATGATACCCTTTTTGTATTAAAAAACGCGTGGCAATTTCTTCGCCCCACGCACCAATACGCTGCTTTTGTGTTTGCATATTCCCCCCCTTATACATTAAAGATTTCTGTACAAGACAATGGCATGATGATATGGCCCAACCGTAAACTCATCCTGCACGCCAAACCCATTCATTCGAGCCCAATCTTTCATGTCATCAAAATTGACAAATCTGTTATCATCGGGTGAAAACGATAGCCCTTTTTTGTGCCAATCAACGACCACAATACGTCCCTTTGACTTTAACAAACGTTTTGCTTCTTCCAATATTCCATGTCTATTCTCCGCTTGGGACAGCGTATTCACAATAAAAACCAAATCCAGCGAATCGGATGGAATCGCCGTTTTCCCCACATACTCCAAATTGGACCAAATGGTATGAATATTGACAAGCGCTTCCAAATTCGCACGCTTTTGAATGCTAACAAGCACATCTTTTAATATATCAACGGCGTAGACAATGCCCTGACTTCCAACAACAACAGACGCCGGAAACACGATATGTCCTGTCTTGCCACATCCAAAATCCGCGACGTGCATGCCCTCTCTCAATTGCGTCTTCTCAAATATGAGAGTAGGATCGACAAGCTGATTTCCTGAATGGTAACTCATATGTATTACGCGCCCGCGCCAAACAGTCGGCCAAGCGAATTGATCAAAAACGGGCCCAGCAACCCCGTCATGGCCATAAATGAAATAAAAATAAAGGCAATACCTATTAATTTGTACAACAGTCGCGTTCCCCCGCTGGTTGCCATTTTTGTCTCAGCCCAATCACTGGTACCAAAGTTCTGAATAATCCACTCAGTTTTGAGAATCATCCAGACGCCAAAGGCGACGCCCAGCAAACCTAACAAATATTTCATATACAAAAAAGTTTCAGATAGTATACCACACTATCGAACACCGACGATGCGTCTGACCTCTTCGATCGTTGCTGCTGCAATTTCAGATGCCTGTTCAGCACCGCTGTTTAATATATCAGCGACCAGTTCCCGTTCATCTAACAGTTCTTTTCTTTTTTCTCGAAATGATGCAAATGAATTCCCAATTGCATGAGCAACTTCCATTTTTACATCTCCATATCTGATACTTCCATTTTTTTCGGCTGCGCGAAATGAACGAACCAATGCCGGTTCACCAAATTCTTTCAAGAGTAGCAATAAATTTTCCACGCCCGGCGCATCTGCTCCGCCTTTTGTTGCGGTAACAGCCTTTTTTAATTTTGCTTCAATAACAGCCGGTTCGTCCGCCAGCTCAATCACATGACCTTCTCCCAAACTTTTACTCATTTTCTTTTCCGGATCAAGCAAGCTCTTTACGCGAGCCGTTTCTGTCAAAAGAACCTTTGTTTCTGGAAAATATTTTTTATATCGGTTGTTAAACCAACGCGCAACGTCACGAGTCAGCTCGACATGTTGCACCTGATCTTCTCCAACCGGTACATGCGTTGCTTTATAAAGTAAAATATCCGCGGCCTGTAGCACCGGATATGTAAACAAGCCAACATTCACATTTTGCTTTTGCGCGGCTGATTTATCTTTGAACTGCGTCATGCGCTCCAATTCTGAAATAGGTGTAATAGTATTAAAAATCCAAGCTAATTCCGTATGTTCCGGCACGTGTGACTGCACAAACAGTGTTGATTTGTCTGGATCGATTCCTGCTGCCAAAAGTTCTATAGCTGTCATGCTAATTTGATCATGCCGTTCTTTTGCGGATCGATCACCCGTCAATGAATGATAGTCAACAATACAAAAAAAACAGTCGTATTCACCACTGTTTTGCAGGTCTACCCAGTTGCGAAGAGCACCCAAATAATTACCAATGTGCAAATTGCCAGTTGGCTGTATACCGGAAAAAATTCGCTTCTTGGCCATAGGAACTTATGATTTACTTTCTGGAATGATAATCGCCGCAATAATATACAACATAACGACAGGGAAAAACCCGGTAAGTACAAATACAAGGGCAGTCGCCAAGCGGATTATAGTAGGATCGGCCGAATAATACGCGGCAATACCACCGCATACCCCTGCAATCATGCGTTCTTTTTTGGAACGGTAGAGTCGTTTCATACTGCGCATACTATACCGAATTTGGTACGTGAAAACAAGTGAAGTGAGGCCAAGGCACGTCCCACACACCAACAATGGTTGGCGGGAATGTGCCTTGGCAGGTGGGCGATCAGGAGGCGGGCTTGGCCGGCGGAGGGGTGGGGAGGGTGTCCTCATCGTTGGTACCGTGGGTCACCGACGGCTGCGAATCATCGGTCCCACCGTCCTCATTGGCAGACGGTGGCCTGCCGGTGTGTGTGAGGGAACTTGTGTCGAAAACATCGAGATCATGCCCGGCCTGACTGGCCATGCGCCACTCCTCTGAATGCAGCCCACCTCCGGTTGACTGCGCTGAGGGGTTCCGAACCGGAACCCTGGTTGATCATCACGCCCTTACGCCCCTCAACAAAGCGCGCGACGAACCTTCGACAGACTCAGGGTAAATAGAAAAGACCGCCTTGCCGGCGGTCTTGTTTGTTTTTTATCACACAAACATTGCGCCAGCTAGGAGCTCGTAAAGAAAAAGAAGTAAAATGATTGTGTTGAATTGTTCATACCCGTTTAGTATATCAAAGTCTACCATAGCGTCAAGCAAAATGATTGTGCGTCGAACCCGTGTCATAATGACAGGGTTCGACAGCTTTTTGGAAGGAAAGCGATCACCGAATGGACTCCGAGATCAGCTTAAGAATGCCACGCAATATCTTGAAACACCCAATACACCAAACCACAGGAGGCAACACTCTCACAAGTCCACGAAGACGACCGGTTGGTAAACTAAGCCGGAGGTCTTCTTTTCCGCTACTTGCTGGCATGTCTTCAAACGGAAGACCGACAGCACCCATACAGAAGATAGACAGGGATCCGATACCCAACCAGAATGAAACCGGCCTTGTACCAAGCAAGTTGTCCATGGCGTAAATGAACGGAAACATGGTGGACACCATGATGAACGAAAAGACCAGCACACCCCACATGAAGGTTAGCGTTTTGCGAAACATTGGTCACCTCCTTGCCATACTGCTATCCTAGCGATGAGCAACACATCTGTCAAGATAAAACCCGCCTTTTGGCGGGTTTTATTCATTTCCATTATGGTCGTCTTTTTGAGAAGCCGCCTCTGCGGTCTCCTCCTCTATCGCCTCCACGAAATCCTCCCCCGCCAGTCCGCGGCGGTCGCGGTGCTTCAACGTATCCTTCCGGTTTTGGCAGCAATGCTTTCATTGATAGGTTAACTCGGCCAAGATTATCAATCTCCTTTACCTTTACTTTCACAATATCCCCCATGTTTAGCACATCGCCGGGTTTGTTAACGTGGGACCACGCAATTTCGCTGACGTGCACAAGGCCGTCTTTATTCGGCAAAATCTGCACAAACGCGCCAAAGTCTTCCAGGCGGACGACTTTGCCTTCATATTCTTCACCGGCTTGAACTTCTTTTGTCAGCATTTCAATCCATTCACGCGCTTTTTTCATGGCCTCACTGTCATTTGTCGTAATCATGACACGACCATCCTGCTCAATATCAATGGTAGCACCGGTTTCTTCTGTAATCTTTTTAATAATCTTACCACCCGGACCAATAATGTCTCCGATTTTTTCCGGATCAATAATAACGGTTTCAATGCGCGGCGCGTATGGGGACAATTCTGCTCGCGGCTCTGTGATCTTTTCATTCATAACCGCCAAAATCCGCATACGAGCATCCTGTGCCTGCGACAACGTTTGTTCAACAATATCCCATGTCAATCCGAATGTTTTGGTATCCATTTGCACCGCAGTAATCCCGTCCGAGGTGCCGGTAATCTTAAAGTCCATACCACCGGGTCCATCCTCAACATCTTGCAAATCTGTCAGTACATGCCAATTGCCCTTGTCGTCCGACGCCAATCCCATGGCAATACCGGCAACCGGTTTTTTAAGAGGAACACCGGCAGCCATGAGTGACAAACTGGATCCGCATGTAGACGCCATAGAGCTTGATCCATTTGACCCCATAATCTCCGAAACAACGCGAATAGCATATGGAAATTCTTCTTCCGGAGGAAGCACCGGTTCCAACGCGCGCTCTGCCAACGCGCCATGACCAATGGCTCTGCGGCTTGGGCCTCGCATAGGCTGAACTTCACCATAGGTATATGGCGCGTCATTGTAATGATGCATATAGCGTTTTGTACCATCTTCTTCCATGCTGTCGAGCGTTTGTACATCACCCGGCGCGCCAAGAGTCACAATGGACAACGCCTGCGTATCACCGCGCATAAACATGGCTGATCCGTGCACGCGCGGTAGCAAATCAACATCTACAATTAACTCTCTGATATCGGTAAGCGATCGTCCATCCAAACGCTGTTTTTTTTCTAAAATGCGCTTGCTGATTTCCATGCTGACATAGAGCTTGATTTCAGACAAACCTACTTTGTGGACTCCCTCGTCAAATCCTTTTTCCGTCAGCATTTTTTTCGCGCCCGCTTTGATTGCGTCAATCATGGCGTATCGCTCTTTTCTATTTACTTTTATTGAATCAAAAATATGCGATTCCGCCACACCGGCTACATACTCACGAACGGCTGTGCGAACGTGATCTTCAACAGAGTCGTCCACAGACGGATCATCATTTGCAAGCAAAGGAACGGCATCTTTAGGTACGCCGACTTCTTTTCTGGCTTGTTCAATCAAGTCAACCACAGGCTGAAGCTGCGCGCAGCCCCACTTCATCGCGTCAAATATGACCGTCTCCGGTACTTCATACGCCGCCGCCTCTGTCATAACCAACGCATCCGGCGTGCCGGCGACAATCAAATCCAAATCACGATTCTCGTCCAATTCTTTTCTGGTAACATTCAATATAAATTCGCCATCCGGTGTTCTCCCAATTCTTGCCCCGGCAATAGGCCCTGCCCACGGAATGCGCGACAGTGTCAGCGCCGCGCTTGCGGCAATGAGAGACGTGATAGCCGCATCATTTTCGCCATCAACAGACAGTGCCGTTAACACAACCTGTATATCATTTCGAATTCGCTCATCAAATAATGGCCGGATAGACCGGTCAACAATGCGTCCTGTTAAGATGGATTCATCCGATGGACGTCCTTCGCGCTTGATAAAACGGCTGCCCTTAATTTTCCCGGCGGCGTACAGCTTTTCTTCAAAGCTCACCAACAAAGGAAAATAATCGATTCCCTCGCGAATGCTATCACTTTTTACAACCGTGGCCATAATCACGGTATCGCCATAGCGAACAGTCACGGCCATGTCTGATTGCAACGCATAGCGTCCTGTTTCCAACTCCAGCTCTCGTCCACCCCATGTGGTGGACCATTTTTTTATATCCAACATACATCTATCCGTTACGGATGATGCTAATACCACAGACCCCTGAATCAGGATCTAGATGTCTTACCACCATCCACTAATTAATGTTTTACTTGCTTCTTTTATCCCCGATCAAAAATTTCTTTTTATCGGCACTTAAATCGATATAATCATCTACTTCGTCAACCAGGCGACTTGACGTGGTTTCTCCAAACGCGACGATTTCCACTTGTTTACCGGTGCTTTTTTGCAGGTATTCAACAAGCGGCAAATAATCTCCATCGCCAGACACGATCACGACCGCGTCCAGGCTTGGTGCCAACCGAATAGCATCCACTGCCAGCCCAACATCCCAGTCTGCTTTTTTATTGCCACTATGATAGATTTGCAAATCCTTCTCACGTGTTTCTATCCCCAAATTGTAGAGGGCCTCAAAAAAAGGCTGCTCCTCTTGCGATTCTGTTCGTACAACATATGCAATGGCGCGAATTAACTTTCTATCCGCGACCGCCTCTTTTACAATAGCACCAAAATTTACTTTCTTCTTATATAAATTTTTAGCACTGTAGTATAAATTTTGCACATCAATAAAGACCCCAACGCGTTGGTCAGGGTGCTTGAGAGGGTGTGGTTTGTTAGCTGTTGTCTTCGGCATTGTCGCTATCGGTCATGTCGCCATCCAGGTCGGCAGTTTTCAAAAGTGCTTTCGCCTGTTTGAGGTTCAGCTTCTTAACCAGCTGCTCATATGACTTGGAATCCTCTTTTTGCAAATATCGAAGCAATCTGCGACGTTCTCCTACTTTTCTCAAAAGTCCCCTCCGAGATGAATGATCTTTGTGGTGCAGTTTCAAATGCCCTGCCAACTCATCGATCTCCGCAGACAATATGGCTACCTGAACCTCTGAGGAACCGGTGTCACCATCATGCTGCTGAAATTTTTTAATAACGTTCTTCTTCTTTTGCTTTGTCAGCATACCATGCATACTTAACGGGCCTGACGCGTGCATGGCTGCATCGGTCCGCTCTCGGATGTCCATAGCCCGCGAGAACGCGCCTGAACGTTGAGACGTAAATAATGGAGACACTATACCAGAAGACAATGAAATTGTCAATGGATGATGCCCCTGTCTACGGCGCGTCCGGGTATGCCATCTCCGATCCAAGTTGTATTGCCCTATCAAATCGATACCGCGTATCGTCGGCCTCTACTGCCCGCTTCACCAACCCCATGGCAGGATCAGGATCCTCTTCCAGCACATAGAGCTGATTTGATCCTTGATATCGTACAACCATCCCGGGAATATGCTGTGTGGCATCAACAATAGCCTCTTTTTCCTCATATTTATTTAAAAAATCATTGGTCACGTCTTCAACAAAATCCCACACATATCGTAACCCGTTAAAGACAGCTTCCGACTGAATCCAATGACGTGAGGAACCCAACAGCAAATATACTTTTGGATCACTTATTATCTTTACCAATGACCCTGACCCCGGTGTATATCGGTGCCCCCATGGAAGAAAATGAATAGGATCTTCAGGAATTTTTTCAATGGTCGTTCCATCAACGGTTTGCAATGCGCTCCAAGAGTCAAAGTAAGAAAAATACTTGGCGCTGCTGGTGAACAACCGCCGCGTACAATCCTTTGTAATCAGCCAAACGCCGGCGGATCCGGGAGACTTATACGCCACACCTTGCTTTAACGGGCACCCATCATCACCCAAAATTTCATTTTCAGGCAGATCAATCTCTTTGACATCGTCAGGTTGCGCAGGCTCCACAATTTCATTAGGATCCTGCAAAGTGATGCTTGCAAACGTCTTTGTGATGCCACCCTCTGGCGTACGAAATGCCGCATATACTGTTTTGACGCCACTGCCAGCCGATAGTTTCCATTTCTTTGTCGCAACAAATGGTTCAAATGATGAGGTTGAATACTCAGCGTCATTGGACACGGCCATATTGTCCGCACCGACAATGTTAAAATTCAGTGTCACATCCCGAGATGTTGCCAGAGTATCTCCCCCGTTAATCGTAACCGCGGGCAATGCAGTACGCGCAGAATCAGTGCGCACAATGCTTGGACCCGGAAGCGAAGGAGCAGCCGCGGAGCTGGGCTGAGAATAGGCAAGAAATTTAGTCAAATGCGTTGTCCAAAGGATCCCATCGTTCCCCAAGCTGGCAAAACACTCTCCGCCAGCCGGGATGTTGGTTGGGTTGCTTGGACTGTTACATTCGGTTGAAACAGGCTGTGGGGGGTTGCTCGCGATGGCAAAAGCAAAAGCCGCACCGGCTTGCCCGGGAAAGACCAGCTTTACTGCATTTGACAGCGACAAAGAAATATTTGGATCGCCTACCTGAATGACTTTGTTTATGGCACCAAGCGCGGATGCGTCAACAGAGGTGTCTGGCTGTATGGTTGGCAATTCCAAATTCCCATCCCAAGCACCAGATGCGGGAGTTATAATCGTACCGGCAGGAATGACCATAGAAAATCTGTTGGCGGAAACACTTGAGTCACGGGAGACAGCAATTTGGTTCGTAATGGTGGCTACACCACCACTGAGGATTCGTGACAAACTCAAGCTGACTTGTGCCGCATCCGCAACTGTTCTTGGAATACTCATTGCCGTGAGACTGCCTGTTCCGGATCCGGCCGCACCATCAACGATAAATGTCGTTTTCGCGCTGCTGGCAGTTGCCGTGGCACCTGTCACGATCTGTGCAGAGGCCGAAACATCTGTATATGATAGAGTACTTGCGGTTGAAGTGGCCGTATCAACACCGTTACACCGTGCGACTGACTGAAACTGATACCCTGTGCTTACCGAAAGGCCGGTCACTTCAATGGCGGTACCCCAAGTAGACGCGGACTGAAACACTGCCGTACCGGAACCTGCTCCAGTCGCTGACACATAATTACCTTTTGTTACATTATATATTGCATATGTGGCATTTGCGCTGTTACTGTTTGTATTGAGCGCAATCGTCATACTTGTTGCTGATTGTGTACTCGTTGTGACCGTGCCCGGCGCATTTGCCAATGTATACAAGCTTACTTCGGATGAACCAAGTGACGAATTCCCGTACATGTCATACGCCGCGATATTGAACACATATTGTGTACATGGTGTTAACCCGGATGCGGTTGATGTTGTCGCGCTGTTAAAATCCACCGCGCCCAAATTACTGTCCGTACTTGATGTTGTGATAGCGTCCGAGGAGGTCGTGACGCCGCTCGCTGCCGCAATATAGTGAATTTTGTACTCAGAAAAATTAGTGTCAGCGGCCGGCGTTGCCAAATTGAAAATAATACTTGTCGTGCTGGTTGCATTCGCGGTCAAAGACCCGGGGGCCGTCGGATCGGCCGTGTCAATGGCAAAGGCGTTAGATGTCACCGTGGTACCGTCATCCGTGCCGTCGTTTGGCGTTACACGAATGTACACGCTGGTGTCATCCGTATCCGGCAAATTCGTCTCTATATTCCAGACAAACGTAAGGTCAATGGATCCGTCATTGTCAGTATCAATATCTGTAATAGACCCACTTCCTGCCACCGCCCCATCCCCTTCTCCTCCACTTTGCGTAGCACTGTCTACTGTGGCGTTATACCATGTTGAATTATCTGTTGAATATTCAACCGTCAAGCTGGTAACATCAGAATCTGTATCAGCAACTGTGGATGTCACTGTTATTTCTGTGGCAGAAGATTGCGTCACTGACAATGGTGTAACGCTTGGTGCAGCATTGGCCGATACGGTATGAATGGAGTATTGATCGACTGACGCAAAAGAACATCCATCATTGCATATGGCGTGAACATAATATGAAGGGGTTTCTCCGCTGAGAGCGGTTTTTGCCCAGTCGCCCGGAACGGTCCAACTAAAACTATGTATGCCTGTTGACTCATAGGCGCCAGTATCATTTGTTACTGTCAATGACGCCCAGCTGCTTCCATTGTAGTACTCCCATGTGTAGTTAAGCGGTGAAAAATCCTGTGAAGAAACGTAAGCGTAGAGTTTATCAAACTGGAGCGTGGAATGTCCCCAGTACTGACTTCCAGACCCCCCGCCGGATCCTGGAAGATCCACATCGGCCGCGGCCGCGCTGTTCGCGTCAGTAGTATCATCCACGACACCGCTTCCAAAGGCGTCAATCCAATAATAATCTAAATCAGAATTTGCTCCAGTGATCGGCGCGGCCGACGCGGGTGGTGGCTCTATTACCAATGAGACGTACATGCCTGCGATTGAACCGACAAATAGCAGCGCGATCATGTAATATAAATAATTTGTTTTGACGTGATAGACAACCTGTTTCATAAATACACTTCTTAAAAAAGCGATTTAATTATATCACAATATATTCCTCAGCGCAGCGCCTTTTGTGCACTTATCTGGCAGAAAGTGCTATTGCAATAGCATCTGCCGCATCATCTTGCGTGATTGGTGTTTTCAAATGCAAGTGAAGACCAATCATTTTTTGAATTTGATCTTTGGTCGCAGCACCATGCCCCACCACCGCCTGTTTTACTTGCGATGGCGTGCGCTCCACGATTTCTATCTTCCTTTTAAAACACGAAAGCAAAATCACACCGCGTGCATGTGCCACCTGAATGCCGGTGGTGACATTTTTGTTAAAAAAAAGCGACTCAATCGCCGCAAGATCCGGATGATACATATCAATGATGCTATCGAGAGCTTCTGATAGATCAAAAAGACGACGGCTTAGCTCATGCGCAGCCGACGTTTCAATGCAACCGTGCGCCACATACGCCCAGTCATTTCCACTCCCTTCTATAATGCCCCAACCAATGCGGCCAAAGCCGGGGTCTATGCCGAGGATTACCATATGTAGGGAGTAGGGGCTAGGGAGTAAGGGCTCGTCATTGCGAGGAGTGAATCCGCCGCAGCGGATGAGCGACGAAGCAATCCCATGATGTGTCATCCCCGCGAAAGCGGGGATCCAGTTAAATTGTTTCCTTTATTACTGGATTCCTGCTGGAGTTTATCCCACGCTCGACGCGGGGCTGGAATGACAGGATCGCTATCCAACATTTATATATACACTATCCACGTCATCATTTTCTTCCAACACATCAATCAAGTGTTCCCCTTTTGCCGCGTCTTCAGCTGATAGTGCAACACTCTCTTTTGCAAACCATTCAAGTCCGGAATCATCCGGCTCCATACCAAACGCCTTTACCGCATCAAGTACTGCGGCAAACCGTTCAACAGGACAACGAATTTCCGTATGATCATCTTCTTCTAGAATATCAGAGACACCAGCCTCAATCATGGCCAATTCAAATGCATCTTTATCTTGTATCGTGGCTCTTGTTTCATCTGTCAGCCGCACGGCGCCCATTCGTTCAAACTGCCACTGCACACTTCCCTGCCCTGCCATTGAACCACCATTTTTTGACAACATGGTCTTTACATCTGTCACCGTTCTATTTTTATTATCTGTCACACATTCTATTAAAAGTGCTGCACCACCCGGCCCAAAGGCTTCATACAACACTTCTTCAAATGCTGCGCCATCTTTATCTTCTCCCAGTCCACGCTTGATAGCGCGCTCAATATTATCCTTTGGAACATTGCCGGACTTGGCTTTTTCTATTGCCAAGCGCAACGAAAAATTCATATCCGCATCTCCGCCACCATGCTGCGCAGCTATGGATATTGCTTTTAACAATTTTGTAAATGAACCACTGCGCGCTGCATCTGCCGCGCCTTTTTTGTGTTTAATTTTGCTCCATTTGCTGTGACCGGACATAGTTGGAAGATAAAAGAGATAGAGCAATACGGCTATGAATCGAGTGGGCTTGTAAGATGTTGTATGTGCGTATTTGCCACATGCGTGTACATCTGCGTTGTTCTTATGTTAGCATGTCCCAGCAATTCTTGCACAAACCGGACATCCACACCATTTTCCAACATATGTGTGGCAAAGCTATGCCGCAGAGAATGAAAACTGGCGTCTTTTACTATGTGGGCCTGATCTCGCGCCCTACGAAACACAGCCTGTATTGTCCTAGTAGTAAGACGACCGCCACGCTCACTCTCAAACAACAACTGATTTCCACCCTTGTATCCAATCACGCGCTGCAGGTCTGCACGCAGTTGCTTAGGAATAAGGGTTATCCTATCTTTTTTCCCTTTTGCCTGCCTCAGATGGAGTGTGCCTCGATCAAAATCCACATCCTTCACCTGCAAACTTACTACTTCACTTACACGCAACCCTGCGCCATAGGCCAGCGCAATCATCAATTTGTGCTTCTTATTCTTCACAGCATCAATAATTGCAAGCACCTGCCTGCGCGACAAGACCACTGGTAGATATTTCCCCTTCTTGGCATTACGAATATCTATATGACCCACCGTCCGAAAGACGTGAATGTACAAAAACTTTATTGCGGCCAAACGCAGATTGCGCGCCTGCGCGGATAAACCGCGCTTTTTCAGTAAAAATGCCTGTATCTTTGCAATATCAGGCATTTTTGAAACAGGCTGGCATTCATCAAGAAACTCCTTTATATATAAGGTATACGCCTTTATGGTCCGTGGACTATAATTGCGCAACTGTAACTCTGCCTCAAACGCATCAATATATTGTTGCATACCCTCCAATATTACTATATATTACCAATGATCCAATATAAGCACACACGTGCTTTCCTGTCCAGATACGCACCCAAAACAGCGGTCTGAGGCACCTTATCTGTATTGTTTTCAGATAGGAGAGAGTTGTCCGACATACACTTTTCTCTTTTTCATTTTTCTTTCTCGTTACGCTTCTTGAAA
>Ga0066639_10001470_pt1 | contig 20992 bp, 20 predicted proteins | sample CryGeyCG2114_010_2_FD_59504 | JGI IMG/M metagenome (GOLD analysis project Ga0066639, IMG submission 59504) | Groundwater microbial communities from aquifer - Crystal Geyser CG10_big_fil_rev_8/21/14_0.10 | ecosystem: Environmental > Aquatic > Deep subsurface > Groundwater | place: USA: Utah...
CATTAAAGTCTCTGATGACTATTGTTGGTATCAAGCTCAGATACATCAAGCCACTAAAAAAAATATTGATGATTGGCAACAAGACCCACATTTTAATAGTTCCAATGTATTAATTAATTTAAAATTACGTCTAACCAACAGCATCCAACGTTTTACCGTTAGTCATGCAGACCAAATTATAGTACCTTCCTATTATTTAAAAAAAGTTGTTATGGGTTGGGGGGTCCATCCACATTATATTAAAGTTGTTTATAATTCAGTTAAATTTAATAATACTGAAAAAATTAGTAAACCCCAGGCACAAAATTTAATTAATATCTCGGGGGATATTATTTTAACTGGTGGACAACTTGCTCCTTGGAAGGGTTTTAATATGTTGATTGAGTTAATGCCCCAGCTTAAAAAAATAAATCCAAAATTTAAATTAATTATTTTTGGTGACGGTCCAGAAAAAGCAGCACTAAAAAAGAAAATTATCAAAAACAAATTATCAGCAGATGTTTTTTTAGTTGGTTATATTCCACATTTACAATTATATAAATATTATCAAGCGGCTTCTTTATTTGTTTTAAATACTGGCTATGAAGGTCTATCTCATATTTTATTAGATGCTATGCATTATAAGGTACCGACTATTGTAACTGACGCTGGTGGTAATCCAGAATTAATTCAAGATGATTACAACGGCATCCTAGTCGAATATAATAATAAATATCAGTGGTTTGATGCCATTAAGCGTTTATGGAGTAACCCGGACTTAGGTAAGAGGTTTTGTGTTAATCCTTTAGTTAAATTAAATATTTTTAATTTTAATCATATGATGGATGAAACCGTTAAGGTTTTATTTTTGAGTGAATGAGTGAAATATGAAAATTATAATTTTCATATTTCCGAAAGAACGAAAAAATATAGCATTTCATCTTTGTTAAATAATTTATGAATAATCAAATTTTTTCCAATACCATTAGTAATTGGTTATCAAAGTACCAAGAATTTTTTAGCCAACTTAGTCAAAAGAAAAGTAATTCAACTATTCAGATTAATGATGCTGCTGGTAAAATGGCTTTTATCTATGAAAAAATTAGAAATACTGTTGATTATAAAGATGAACATTTGTTACGTAAATATGGTATTGCTAGAATTTTAAAACGTATGTCTACCCCAGGTCGCAAAGGCTCAGATATTGCTTTACCACTAATTCAAGAATTAATTCGTGCTAGATATTTAGTTAATAAAGAAGTTGCTGAGGAATCAGTTAATGAAGTTAAACATATTATTAATAAATATATTATGGTTTATAATGCCGCTGTTGATCAGGATATTCAAGCCAAAGATTTAAACAAATTTTTTAATTGGCTCATTAATTTGGCTGCTTGTGAGATTGAGGAGACTCTTATACCTATGGAAGGTGACAGATTAACTTTGCAGGCTATGTTTCGTGTTATTAAACAAAATATTGTTATTGAAGGAGCTAATGGTTTAGATGAAATTAATAAAGATGTACAAATTTATGTAGCTATTTTAAGATCATTTATCAAAGCCGATGAAATGACAGTGAATCATTATTTATTTAAATATTATTTACCACACTGGAGTACTATGGATTTGAAAGAAGTTAGTCAACAAGTTAATAATATTAAATATATTAAAGATTTGATTAGTGCTAATTATAAATATCACTTAAATGAGAAATTGCTTCGTGAATTTAAAAAATATACAGTTGTTTTTTGGATTTTACAAAACATCATTCATAATCATAAAAATGATTTTCAACAATTTTTTAGTAACCGCCAACAACTTTTTGAAGAAATTCGTAATGTCTGTAATGGTAAGTATAAAAATATTCGTTCTAAAGTTCGCACTGCCATTGTTAGGTCAATCATTTATATCTTTTTAACTAAAATGATTTTTGGGTTATTACTTGAATTTCCCTATGACTACTTTATTTTGCATGATATTTTTTGGATGCCTTTAGCCATTAATGCTTTATTTCCACCACTCCTAATGGCTTTTATTGGCTTTAGTATTCGAACCCCCAAAGAAAATAATACTAATGCCATTATTCAAGAAGCAGAGAAAATAGTATATAGTCAGCTCGGCCAACCCCATTTAATTAAGATTAAAAAACCCAAGATAGGTGTTAGTAAAATAGTCGGTCAGATTTTATATTCTTTACTTTTTTTAATCTCATTCAGTTTTATTATTTATATTTTAGAACGTTTGAATTTTAGCTTGGCTAGCACCATAATTTTTCTTGTTTTTTTAACCTTAGTTAGTTTCTTTTCTATGCGCATTCGTCGTACCGCCACTGAATATATAATTATTGAACAACGTGAAAGATTTATCACTACTATTATCACTTTGCTTTTTGTGCCAATTATTCGTGTTGGTCGTTGGATCTCATTACATTCTTCAAAAATTAATGTTTTTATTTTCCTAATGGATTTTATTATTGAAACTCCTTTTAAAATATTTGTGCGCATTTTTGAGGATTTAGTTGTTTTTGTTAAAGAAAAACGTGACGAAATGCTGTAGAAGATTGAAAGAAGTTTACCCTGAGGAGCTTGTGACGAAGGGTCCCGTGACTCAACACACTAAGCATTGTGTTATAAAATCCTTCGTAAACTTAGGATAAAGTTCTCACGACGAAGGAACCCATGACAAAAAGTATTATTATTACAAATATTCTGAGCGTTTTCATCTGTCACCGACAGATTCAAACTAGCGCGGGATCCTTCATTCCGCTTGAGCTCCACTCAGGATAAATTCTTTATTTATGAAATTTATTATCCAATTCATTTTAAAATTAATATCTAAATTGATTTTAAAAAAATACAAACCAGATGTTATTGGCATTACTGGTTCAGTTGGTAAAACTTCTACTAAATTAGCCATTGAAACAGTTTTGGCTGATGAATTTAAAGTTAGAGCTAGTCCTAAAAATTATAATACTGAAACTGGAGTACCACTTACTATTATTAACCAAGAAAATCCCGGTCGATCTATGTTGGGTTGGCTCAAGGTTTTTTTACAAGGTTTGAAATCAATTATACTGACCGACAAAAATTATCCTAAGATTTTAATTTTGGAAATGGCTGCCGATCATCCAGGTGATATTCAATATTTAGTTAATTTTACTAAACCAAAAATTGGTGTGTTGACCTCGGTCGGGGCATCTCATTTGGAGTTTTTTGGAACTATTGAAAATGTAGTTCAGGAAAAATCTAATATGGTGTTAAATTTACCTAAACAGTCCTACGCTGTTATCAATAATGATCAGCAATTTTTAGGCGAATTAGCTAAGAAAGTTAAGGCTAAATTAATAACCTTCGGACTTACTCAAGCTGAGTTAACTGCCACCGATATTAAAATAAATCAACAGCATGGGGGTTTAAATTTTACCTTAAAATATAATCAACAAACTGCCAAAGCTAATATTCCTAATTTATTGGGTCGCCCAGCAATTTATTCTTTATTGGCGGCCACCGCGGTGGGTTTAATTTACAATTTAGAATTAACTGAAATTGCTAAAAAATTAGTTTATTATCAACCAATTCCTGGACGTCTAAATTTATTACCTGGTATTAAATATACCCAACTGATTGATGATTCTTACAATTCATCCCCATTAGCCGCCAATGCTGCTTTAGAGGTCTTATTACATTTAAAATGCACTGGAGCCAAGTATGCAGTGTTAGGGGATATGTTAGAGTTGGGTGAACAGACAATGCCAGCTCATCAAGAGTTAGGTCAAGAAGTTGCTCGTTTAGAAATTGATTATTTAATTACGGTGGGTTCAGCAGCCAAAGAAATTGCTAACGCCGCACGGGAATATGGTATGAACCCAGATAGAATTTTTTCTTTTGATAACTCAGTTGAGGCTGGTAAATTTATTCAAGATAAAATGGTTGAAGGGGATTTAATTCTTATTAAAGGTTCTGCTGCTATGGCTATGGAAAAAATTACTAAAGAAATTATGGCTCAGCCAGAAAAGGCGGGGGAGTTGCTGGTGAGACAGGAAGGAGATTAAACTAATTTCTAAATTATAATTTCTAATTTCTAATAAATTTTTAAATTAAAAATATCAAAAAATAGAAAATACTTGACATTTATTTTAAAGCATGTTTAAATAAGTAAAACACAAACTAAAAAAACAGGAGGATTTATGGGGCAATTTGAAGAAGCAGTTAGAATGTTAAACGATCAATTTCCCAAAATAAGACAAATGATGTATGGAATTGGCACCTCTGTAATGAAGAAGAATGAATTAAAAGAAAGTGTTTTAAAATTGGAAGAGAGATCAATTGGATTTAAGAAAACCATGGAAGAGTTTTCAAAAAGGAAAGAAGTTTTATCTAATAAAGATGAACTCGCATTTATAGTAATATTCTCGAAAGGGTATTTATCCAAATATTATATTATTCGAGGTATGGCTACGGAATTTAGAGAAGGCAATTTAATTGATCAAGCAGAATTTAAAGATGTAATGGAGAACATTATCACCTATACCCAAGTTTTTCCTGACATTATTGGACAAGTATTTCAACATACCATATAAACAATTTTGGTTCTAAATAAGACTGCCCTCGGACAGTCTTTTTTTTATTTAATAAAAAACCACCCTCACAGATGGTTTTTAAAAAATATTAGTATCTTGGTAGTCCCTATTTATAAGTTTATCCCGAGCTTGTCGAGGGATCTCGTGTCTGGCACTAAATAATTTTAATTATCTAAATTGCTGATTGCTGATAGCTGAAAGTTAGATTTGGTAGTCCCTAGGGGAATCGATGCGAGTCACCAATAAATCCTGTGCTAGCTCGGATTTATTGTCGTTTCAGCTACGCTTATTAGCTTGCCTCACTCGTGACTTTCGATTCCGTGGGATTAACTCGTTTAGTTTTATATTCAAAATATTAGTTGTAAACATTATCTTGGTAGTCCCTAGGGGAATCGAACCCCTGTTGCCAGAATGAGAATCTGGAGTCCTAACCGTTAGACGAAGGGACCAGAGGGGAAATTACAAATTATAAATTATAAATAAATATCAAATATTAAATATCAAAGGTCAGGGGTTAATTGTCAAGTGTTCTCACTATTTAAACATCAATAATCCAGGATTGACTAACATTATCACACCTAATATTAAAAGTAAAATGCCACCAATTAGATGAGAAAATTTAGTATATTTTCCAGTATTTTGTAACATTTGCCAAGTAAAACCCGCAATTAATAGGACAACTATATCATCCAGCATATAGAAGAAATCATAAGCTAGCAGATATGAATAATATCCGGCTTGAGTCAAGTTATTTTGTGCCATTATGCCAGTATAAATTGTTGGAATACCAGCTGAACAAATTAACTCAATTAAATTTACACTGAAAGCTATCGCAATAACACCTATAATAGCAGCTAATACAGAATCTTTTTCCATTACTGCTTGTAAACGTGCGATAATTTTGTTTTGTGTTTTATCACTAGTAACTTCACAAGTTAATGTATCTTGTTTTCTTTTTTTAATATAATCTCTTAAAAAATAAATACCTGCGCCGACTGCTAAAACCCCAATACCCATTTTTACCATTGGTAGATAACCTACAAATTTAAAAGCATTAAACCAAGCTGTTAGAAATAAGAAATAAGAAATAGCAGAAGTTGCAATAAAAGTGCCACCAATCAACCACATTTTTTTTCTTGAACCTGTATTTAATAATAAAGTTATTAATACTACTAAGGCCCACATCGAGCACGGATTAAAACCATCTAATGTTCCTAAAACCACAGTTAAAATAGGCAATGATAAACTGTTTAAATTTATTTTACCGATTAGTGGGTATTTAATATTTTCTTCAAGAGGTTGATTAATATTTTGCTGTGGATCCCCCGTACCATTATTTTGTAATTGGCTTTTAACAATATAAATATCAAGTGCCTGTTTAATTTTGCCACCACTAATTTGCTCGTTACCAAAACCGACTATCATTTGTTCGCCAATAATAGTGACTGGCACTCCAGTTACTCCAGTATTCCTTTGTTCAGCCATCTTAACTAGTAAATTATAATTATCTTTATTATTATAAACCTCAAAATCATTAAATTCTATAGTTGGATAGTCTGCTTTAATTTTTTCTAAAAATATTGCTTCATCATGACAGTGTGGGCAACCTTCACCCCAGAAGAAGTATATTGGTAATTTTTCTATTGCTTGAATATTTTGAGTTGAGTTATCATTTGGCGCTAGACTAGCCGCCGCAGTTTGTCCAATATTAAAAAATACTATGGTTAGTGCAACCAAAGTAAATAGAACTAAATGTTTTATTTTATTATGCATCATATATATGATTATATAATAAATGACTAAATTTGACAAATTATAAAGATTTTTTAAATAATAAGTATATTTTTTTCCTTCACATATTTTATTTTTTGTATGATATACTATAATTATATGTTTTATGTATATCTAATACAAAGTCTCAAAACTAGTAAATTATATTATGATTATACCAGCGATCTTAGGCGTAGGTTTATTGAACATAATAAAGGTTTAAATTTTTCAACTAAACCTTACTTGCCTTATCGTTTAGTATATTATGAATCTTATGCTGACGAACAAGATGCCAAAGATAGAGAAAAACAATTGAAAAAATTTGGCCAAGGCGTTTATCGTCTTAAAAGCAGATTAAAACGTTCTCTGAGGAAAATAAAATAAAATAAAATATATGAAGGGTTTTTGACTAAAGTAAGATAATTTAGTAAAATAATTATATGTTCAACTTACCTCAAATAGAAGAAAAAATACTTGATTTTTGGAATAAGGACAAGACTTTTCAAAAATCATTAGACAAAAAGTCACCTAATGGGGACTATGTTTTTTATGATGGCCCGCCTTTTGCCACTGGCACCCCACACTATGGGCATTTAGTAGCTAACCTAATGAAAGATATTGTACCACGTTATTGGACTATGAAAGGTTATCACATTGAACGTAAATGGGGTTGGGATTGCCATGGTTTGCCCATTGAAAATATTGTTGAGAAAGAATTAAAACTTAATAGTAAAAAAGATATTGAAGAGTTAGGTATTGATAAATTTAATACCACCTGTCGCTCTAAAGTGTTAACCTATGCTGAGGATTGGCGTCGTATTATTGATCGTTTGGGTCGTTGGGTTGATATGGATAATGATTATAAAACCATGGATTTAGATTATATGGAAAGTATCTGGTGGGTTTTTAAAGAGCTTTGGGAGAAGGATTTAATCTATGAAGGCCACAAGGCTATGCATATCTGCCCGCGCTGTGAAACAACGCTATCTCAATCAGAAGTTAGTCAAGGTTATCAAGATATTAAAGATCTTTCCGTTATTGCTAAATTTGAATTAGTTGATGAGCCCAATACTTTTATGTTGGCTTGGACGACTACTCCTTGGACATTACCTGGAAATGTGGCTTTAGCTGTTGGCGAAGAAGTAGATTATGCAATAGTTGAGATTAATCAAGAAAAATATATTTTAGCTAAAGCTAATTTAGAATCTTTGTTAAATGGTAAAGAATATAAAATTATTAAAGAATTAAAAGGTTCGGATTTAGTTGGTAAAAAATATCAACCACTTTTCCCATATTACAACAATAAAAAAACAGAAAATATTACCAATGGATTCAAAATTTATGCCGCTGATTTTGTCACAATTGAAGATGGCACTGGCGTAGTTCACATTGCCCCAGCTTTTGGTGAAGACGATATGACCTTAGGTCAGCAACACAATTTACCTTTTGTACAGCATGTAGGTATGGACGGACGTTTTAAAGATGAAGTTATTGATTTTAAAGGTATTGAAGTAAAACCAAAAGATGATTCACAGGCAACAGATGTAAAAATTATTAAATATTTAGCTGGTAAAATTTTACTTTTTGCCAAAGAAAAATATGAACACAGTTATCCGCATTGTTGGCGTTGTGATACCCCATTATTAAATTATGCGACTTCATCTTGGTTTGTAAATGTTTTAAAAATAAAAGAAGAAGCCATTAATTTAGCTGAAAAAATTAATTGGACGCCACCACACATCAAAGCTGGTCGTTTCGGCAAGTGGTTAGAAGGCGCACGTGATTGGTCAATTTCTCGACAGCGTTTTTGGGGTTCAGCGATGCCAATTTGGGTTTGTAATCAGTGTGGTCAACAAAAAGTTATTGGCTCAAAAGATGAATTAGAAAAAGCTAGTGGTGTTAAAATTAATGATCTCCATAAACACATCGTTGATAAAATTCATTTCAAATGTGAGGCTTGTGATGGGGTGATGCAGCGTATTCCTGATGTTTTAGACTGTTGGTTTGAATCAGGCTCAATGCCTTATGCCCAAATGCATTATCCTTTTGAAAATAAAGAAAAATTTGAGAATAATTTTCCCGCAGAATTTATTGGTGAAGGTGTTGATCAAACACGAGCTTGGTTTTATTATACACATATTTTAGCCGTTGGGCTTAAGAATATGCCAGCTTTTAAAAATGTCATTGCCAATGGTATTGTTTTGGCTGAAGATGGTAAAAAGATGTCTAAAAAATTACAGAATTATCCTGATCCAGCAGAAGTTTTTAATAAATATGGTGCTGATCCTTTACGCTACTATTTAACAGCTTCTCAAGTTATGCGCGCCGAAGATTTAAATTTTTCAGAAAAAGATTTGGCTGAACAAACTAGATTTTTTAATATTTTATTTAATGTGTTAAGTTTTTATCAAATGTTTGCTGGTAAAATTGATGTTCAAGACGCAGATGAAGAAAAAGTAGAAAATATTTTAGATCAGTGGATTTTCGCTAGGCTAGAATTATTAAAGAAAAATATAACTCAAAAAATGGATAATTATGAATTAAATTCAATTCGCGAGATTCCGGAGTTTATTGATGACCTTTCCACTTGGTATGTGCGTCGTTCTCGCGATCGTTTTAAAGGTGATGATGCTAAAGATAAATTATTAGCCTTACGAACCTTACGTGAAGTTCTATTAGAATTATCTAAGTTAATGGCACCATTTATGCCATTCATCGCTGATTATTTATATCAGGAATTAACTGAGGCAAATAAATCAGTTCATCTTGAAAGTTGGCCAACTCCAAATGAGGATTTATTAGATCAGAAAGTTTTAGATTATATGGTTATTACTCGTAAGGTGGTTGAGCTGGGCTTAGCCAAGCGTGCTGAAGAGGGGATTAAAGTTCGCCAGCCATTGGGCGGATTACGAATTATGAATTATGAATTGAGTCAGGATTATCTATCTCTAATTAGAGATGAATTAAATGTAAAAGAAATTAAACAGACTAAAGGTGAGGGTGATTTAGAAGTTAAATTAGATACTCAATTAACTGATGAATTAAAACAAGAAGGTTTATTTCGTGAAGTTGTTAGAACTATTAATCAATTACGGAAAAAAATGGAATTAACCATTGAAGATAAAGTAGTTGTTCAATATAATACCACTGACAAGGATTTAAAAGCGGTTTTTGAAAAATATAATCAAGAATTACTTAAAAATGTTTTAGCCAGTGAAATTAAACCAACTACGACTGAACTTGACAAAATTAAGGTAAATGATATAGTAATAGGAATTAAAATAATAAAATAATATAAAAATAAAATAAAAAATAAGGGGTTTAACAATGGTAACAATACAGATACCAGAAGATAAAATTGATTTAAATAAATTAGAGCCAAGTTTATTAAAGGACGTTTATTGTTTAAAACCATTTTATTTAGAAAGAGCAGACTCTTTTTTAAACGCATGTTGTGCGATTTCTCGAGTAACAGACGATGATTCTGTAGATATCCTCAATATTGAAACTAATGAGAGATATCGTTTGCGTTTAACTCAGATAGTCTATATTTTTTTAAAATAAAGTCTAGTTTTAGGCCGGTTTATTTTACTAAACCGGCCTATATTTTTATTTATTACTTTGTCAATTGTCAAATGTCAATTGTCTCCCCTATGTATTACACTCTCAACGCTATAATTTTAAAACGCCAAAATTTTAAAGACGATGATTTATTAATTACCGTTTATTCTCTTGAGCGTGGTAAAATAGTGTTACAAGCCAAAGGCGCTAAAAAAATTAAAAGTAAATTAGCCGGTCATTTGGAGCCATTAACTTTTTCTTGTTTAAATATTATTCATGGTAAACATATTGATCAGCTAATTGGTGCTCAAATAATTCAAAGTTATCATTGTTTAAAGTCAAATTTAATGTTAGTTGGTTATGCCAATTATTTTGTTGAATTAATTTATGAATTAACTCATGAGCAATATCCCGATCAACAGGTTTTTAATTTATTAAAAAAATCTTTAGATTTTTTGGATAAAGCTGATATTAATAGTTGTAAAATTGCCCGTATTAGTTTTGGTTTTAAATTATTACATCTATTGGGTTTTGATTCTTCAGTTAACACCCAACTTGCTTTAAACCAAGAAATTAGTTATATTGTAAAGAATACTATTAATTCAATTAGTCAAAACAAAAATATTATTAAAAATTTATCTCAAATTAATCAAATCTTAAATCAAGAATTAGAAAACAATTTAGAAAAAGAAATAAAAACCAAAGAATTTTTAAAACAAATTACTTAATAGTATTTCTGTCATTCCGCTTCGCTACATTCATCTCCCCACAATGACAAGGTTATAGCCCTAATTTTTTTTAAGTGATTAAGCACTTAGATGTTGATATAAATTAATCGCCGTCTAAACGACACCCTATGATTCATGTTTATATGCTTAAATGTTTACATGTTTAAATGAATTTATGTTTAAGCTTCTGAAACAATCTAAAAAAAGCCAAGCGCGGTTAGGTAAATTAACTACAGCTCATGGAAATATTGAGACGCCTTTTTTTATGCCCATCGCCACCAAAGGTTCTGTCAAAACCCTCACGGCTGATGATTTAAGAAAATTAAATTCACAAATTATTTTATCCAATACTTACCATTTATATCTACAGCCCGGTATGGAAGTTATAAAAAAGTTTAAGGGACTTCATAATTTTATGGATTGGTCTGGACCAATTTTAACTGATTCAGGTGGCTATCAAGTTTTTTCTTTGTCAGCCAAAACCCGTAAAGGTAAAAGTTTACGCAAAATTTCTTCTCGGGGTGTTGAGTTTCAATCATTTATTAATGGTTCTAAACATTTATTTACTCCAGCCAAAGTTCAACAGATACAAGATGTTATTGGCTCTGATATTAAAATGGTGCTAGATGTGTGTTCACCTTATCCTTGTGCTAAAAAACAAGCCCAACAAGATATGACATTAACTCACACTTGGGCTGAACAAGCTTTGAAATACCATCAAAAAAAATCACCCAAAGGTAATTTATTATTTGGCATTGTTCAGGGTTCAACTTATCAAGATCTCAGAATTCAATCAGCCCAGTATCTATCCCAATTAGATTTTGATGGTTTGGCCATTGGCGGTTTGGCCGTGGGTGAATCTAACCAAAAAATGTATTCCGTTTTAGATTATTTAATGGAGTATTTACCAGAAAATAAACCACGATATTTAATGGGCGTTGGTAAACCAGAAAATATAATTCAAGCTATTAAGCAGGGGATTGATATGTTTGATTGTGTTATTCCAACTCGTGAAGCCCGCCATGGACGATTGTATGTTTTTATTAATAATAATTTAACAGGAAAATTTTATAAAGTCATTAATATTAATAACGCTAAATTTAAAAATTTAACACAACCTTTAAATAAAAATTGTCCTTGTGAATTATGCCAAAATTATTCTCTAGGTTATTTACACCATTTATTTAAAGCTCAAGAACCATTAGCCATTAGATTGGCTACTTTACATAATATTCAATTTTATCTTGACTTAATGCAACGCATAAGGTTAAATATAAAAGTAGGTAAAATAATTTAAATGACTTGGGGAGTCATTTAAATGGGTGTTGGGTAACAACACCCCATACCTTATTTAAAATACAAAAAATAAAAAATTAGGAGGTATAAATGGCTTTTCTGACAATACTCATCTTCATTACTATTTTATGTTTATTTGGTTATTTTATTACCGTTAAAACAAAATATTTTAAACATTACCGTAATTTTAAAAAAGAAACAATAAAATAAATCGGGATGTTTTAAAATGAAACATCGAATTAGAAATAACATAGGTACGGATGAGCAAGAATTGTTTCAAAGTGAGTTAAGTATTTTTTTTAATCATCCAATGGTAAAATTTTTATTAAAGGCGATTATAACTTATATCGCTTTTGCAATAATTTGTCCCATTGTTCATTTAGTAATTTTATCATATATTCAACCACCCTGGTCTATTGTCCTTTCATTTATTTCTTTTGGTATCATTTTTGTAATTATTTTATATGTATTTGATAAAAAGTAAATTTTTATTAATAAGGATAATATAAAACAAATTCTAAGCGCTGAGCTCAAATCAGCGCTTTTTTTATTGATTTTTAAGGTAATATTGACAAAGTTATCTATCTTTGCTAAACTTAATTTATTAATTAACCAAATAATTTATTAAGATATTAAGAATATGAGTAAAATTGCAGTTATAAAAACTGGTGGCAAGCAATATTTAGTTAAGGAAAAAGACACCTTAAAAGTAGAAAAACTTGTTGCTAAAAAAGATGGTAAAGTTAATTTTGACGTTTTAATGACTAGTGGAGAAGATGGCCGAGCTCTTAAACTCGGTACTCCAATTATTAAAGATGTTAAAGTTGAAGCTAAAATTTTAGATCAAGGCCGAGCTGAAAAAATTAGAGTTGTTCATTATAAGAACAAAACTCGCCAACACAAAGTTTATGGCCATCGCCAACCTTTTACTAAGGTTGAAATAACTAAAATAGGTTAACATAAGAATTCGGCTTTTAAGCCGAATTTTTTAATTATTAATTAAAAATAATTAATATGGAATTTTTTAATGAGCATAAAGAAGAAACAAAATTACCAAATTCAGAGTTAGCCACAGAAAGAGCACTTGATAATTTAATAGATCCAGGTACAGGTAGACTTAAAGGTAAAGAATTACCAAGTGTTGGAAAAAATCTTGGACCTAAACATGGTAAAGGTTTTGGGCCAGGGCATGGTTATGATAAAACTTTTGATTAAGATGCTCAAGAGCGAGAACTTGAAGAAGAGCGCTTGAATCCAAATAAAAAAGAGTCTGTTCCTATAAATGAAGTTTCGAATGTAGAATTTGAAGAAGATGTTGAGGAACAAGATATGTCTAAAGAAGAACGAGAAGAAATTTTTGCAAAATTTAAAAAAGAACAAGAATTAAAATTAAAAAGCATTAATCCAAATATGAATATTTTTGATTTTTATTTTAAAGATATTAAAACCTTGGATAACCTAAAAGAATTTTTACATTTAAAAGGTAGGAAAATTTTTAGACATAAAATGATGGAAAGAGCACCCATTTCAATTAAAGAAGAACAAAAAAAGAAATGGATAATAGCTAGAGAAAATTTAGTTGCCAGTGAACAACAGCAAGGTATTCACAAAGAATTAGATGAAAAAGAAATTAGACGACCCGAAACATCAGCTGGATTGGTTACTAAATTTGATTTAGAAAAGTTAAATAAGATGGATAGAGACATCCTCGCCAATGTAATTATTGATGTAATTGATATGAAAAATAAAATAGGCACTGCTGTAGCTGGAAAATTTGCCTTAGCAAAGAAGAGAAAGGCGACTCAACACAAAAATCTTTCCAACGTTGCTTAAAAATTAATTTATATGTATGTAATTAATTACATACATAAACAAATCAAAAAACTCCCAGCAGGGAGTTTTTTTAGTGTTTAAATGTTTATATGCTTATATGTTTAAATGTTTTAGATTTCATTTCTATTCTTCAGTGCAGAAGATAAAGTAATTTCATCAGCATATTCTAAATCGCCACCCATTGGTAAGCCACGTGATAGGCGCGTAATTTTTATTTTAGGAAATTTATCTTTAATTATTTTTTTCAAATAAATAATAGTTGATTCACCTTCAATAGTTGGGTTAAAACCCATAATAACCTCATTAATTTTATTTTGTTCTAATCTTCTAATTAGATTATCAATATTCAGTTTATCCGGTGTAATGCCCTCAGCTGGCGTTAACAGGCCTTGTAGCACATGATATTGCCCGTCATAACTATGGGCTTTATCCAAATAGAAGATATCTTGAACTTCAGCCACTACACATAATATAGTTTTATCTCGTTTGCTATCATCGCAAATATCACAATGACCATTAGTCATATAATTATTACAGTGGGCACATATTTTAACTTCATTTTTAATATTAATTAAATTGTTTCCGAAACTCACTAGATCCTCGCTAGGATGTTTTTTAAGTAAATAAAAAACTAACCTCTCGGCAGTTTTTTGTCCTAAACCTGGGAGGCTCGCAAAATTATTAATTAAATCTTGGATGGTACTTGGATAACGCATGAAGAAATTATAAATTATTAATTTTAAATTTTAAATTCAGTTATAAATTTTGGAATTTTAAAAATCAAAAATTGTTTGAAAATTGTAAATTGAAAATTTTGTAATTTAGAAACTCCCCATCATTTTACTAGCCATTAAATGTTGGACTTTTTTAATAGCATTGTTAATTACATTTTTTATAGCTTTTTCTTGGTCCTCTTGATTTAATTCAGGATTGATAGTAATTGCTAAAACTTCTTGGTTGCCACTCATTATTATTTTTACACCATTATCTTCAGCTTCAACTTGCTCATTGGCTAACATGGCTTGTATTTGGCCAGCTTGTTTACGCATTTCATTCATATCTTTTAATTTATCCAACATAATTTTTTAAATTAATTTTTAATAAATAGTATTTAAATGCTTCAGTAATTAAGTGTTTTAGTGTTTTAAAATTCAAGTTCCTCAACTTGTTGTTCTAAGTTTTTAAAACTTACCGTAGTTTCATCAAAAAATAATGATACTAAACCAGTCGGACCATTTCTATGTTTAGCAATAATTACATCGGCAATGTGTGGGCGATTAGTATCTCTTTTATATAATTCTTCACGATAAATAAACATAACTACATCAGCATCTTGTTCAATACTTCCACTTTCACGTAAATCAGCTAATTTAGGAATAGATCTTGGCCGTTGTTCTACTTGACGTGATAATTGTGACAAGGCTAAGACCGGTACATTTAATTCACGTGCAATAGCTTTTAAACCTCTAGAAATCTCAGAAACCACTTGAACTCGATTGTCTGGACTAGCACCAATTCGACCTTCCATTAATTGTAAATAATCAATTACAATTAAACCTAAATTATGCTCTGCTTGTAAACGTCGGGCTTTAGTTCTAATTTCCATAACATTAGCTGATGGTGTATCATCAATAAAAATTGAAGCCTCAGATAAAGTTCCCATAGCATGTCCAATACGAGAAAAATCAGATTCTTGTCCCGGAATATCTTTTTCCGATAGACGTCCAGTTCTTAATTTCCATAAATTAATTCCAGCTTGGGCACAGATTAATCTGTCAATTAATTGTTCTTTACCCATTTCTAATGAGAAGATTCCCACGCCAGCTTTTGCTTTAACTGCCACATTTCTGGCTATATCTAATGCTAAACTTGTTTTACCCACACTGGGTCTAGCTGCTAAAATAATCAAATCAGATTTTTGTAGACCAGCTAATTTATTATCCAAAGCTTTAAAGCCAGTTGAGACACCACGCATTTTACCTTTTTCTTTTTGCATTTCATCAATTCTGTCAAAAGCTTCAGTCAACAAACTTTTAATAGGTGTAAATTCTGGTTTTAAAAAGTTTTCCGAAATACCAAATAGTTTGCTTTCAGCCTCATCTAATAAACTATCTATTTGTTCTTCTTCTTTATAACCCAAACGTTCAATTTCAGCTGCGGTACTAATTAATTTTCTTAAGACAGCTTTTTTTCTTACAATTTTTGCATAATGTACAATGTTAGCTGAAGTTGGTACATTATTAGTTAAACTAATCAGATAACTTCTACCGCCAATCTTTTCTAGTTGTTTTTTTTCTTCTAATCTAGCTGTTAAACTTACTAGATCAACGGGCTCTTTATCTCCATATAAATCAATAATAGCATCATAAATTATATGATGCCCATCTTTATAAAATTCTTCGGAATTTAAAATATCAGCAATTTTAGTAATGGCGTCTTTGTCAATTAAAAGAGAACCTAAAATTGATTGCTCAGCTTCTATGTTTTGTGGTGGTATTCTTAAATTTTTCGTTTCTTTAGCCATTTTATTAGATTATTTAAGTTTCTAATTTAATGTTATCTTACCACTTTAAGCTTTTATAAATCAAGTCGGCTTGTTCACATTTTTAAACCCATTTTATCCCCAATAATAGTGTTTCTTTGATTATTTTCTTAATCTTGCTACTATTAAAACATGGAATTGTCTATTATTATCGTTAATTGGAATGTTAAGGATTTATTAGTTAAATGTTTAACGTCTGTCTTTAAATACACTCAAAATATTGATTTTGAGGTTTTTGTTGTTGATAATAACTCCAGCGATAATAGCGTCGCTTTAATTAAGCAAAAATTTCCTCAAGTTAAATTAATTCAAAATAGTAGCAATCTTGGTTTTGCTAAAGCCAATAATCAAGCCATCCAACAAGCATCAGGTAATTATCTTTTACTTCTTAACCCAGACACAGAATTAATTGATAATAGTATATTTAAAATGCTCGAATTTATTAAACAGCGACCAGCTTGTGGCATTGTTGGACCTAAATTATTACATTCGGATAAAACCACTCAAGCCTCCATTAGAAAATTTCCTAGTTTTTGGGATCAATTTTTTATTTTATTAAAATTACATAATTTTTTCCCTAACCTCAAACCCATTAGAACATATCATATGTTTGATTTTAAATATGATGAGATTATTCAGGTAGAACAAATTATGGGTGCGGCGATGTTAATTAATAAAAAAGTTTTTGATAAGATAGGTTTGTTTGATGAAAAAATTTGGTTAATTTTTGAAGAAGTTGATTTCTGTAAACGTGCGCTGGATGCGGGTTACCAAATTTATTTTTATGTTGCTGCCCAGATTATTCATCACAAAGGTGAATCTTTTAATCAACAAAAAACTTTAACCAAACAAATTAATTTCAATCACAATTTATATTATTATTTTAAAAAACACAAACCATTCTACCAGTTAATTTTTTTATGGTTTTTACAACCAATTAGTTTATTGCTAGCTTTGTTAGATCAATTATTTGGTTTTAAAAAAATATTTGGTAAAAATAGAGATTTGTAAGTTTGCCACAGAATTTATCCTGAGGAGCCAGCAATAAAAAATATAGTAACAAAATTAAGTATTATAAAACAAAATTTTACATTAATTATCATGACGCGACGAAGGATCCCATTGGGAGTAGTATTCATGGGACCCTTCGCAAGCCACCACATTAACTTTAAAATTGAAATTTTAAAGTTAATGTGGTGGTAAGCTCAGGGTAAATTTATATAATATATGCATCACCAAAATCTATTATTAAAGACATTTTTATTTTTAATTCTGGCTGAATTATTATCTATTTTTGCTTGGTTTTTTCCACAATTTAATTTAATTTGTTTTGGAGTAATTTTAGTATTAGTTTTTATTTTAGCTCTTAAAAAATTACAGTATGGTATTTACATTGCCTTTGCAGAATTAGTTATTGGTTCTTATGGATATCTTTTTTCTTTTAATTATGGCAATACTTTAATATCAATTCGTATTGGTATTTTTTTGATGATTATGGTGGCTTGGTTAATTCATCTTTTACGTTTTAGTAGTTTTAAAAAATATTATAATGAACTCAAAGATTTTGCGTTTGCCAAATATTATTTTTTATTAACTCTCGTTTTAATCTGGGGGTTTGTTTGGGGTATTATCCGTGGTAATAATTTTGGTAATGTTTTTTTAGATTTTAATAACTGGTTATTTTATTTATATCTATTGCCATTAATTACAGTTAGTCAATCTAAAAGATTTTGGCGTGAATTTAGTACAGTCATTTTAGCTGCTCTCAGCTGGTTACTAATTAAAACTTTAATTTTTCTTTATATTTTTTCTCACGATTTTTTGTGGGCTTGGCCAGAATTATACACTTGGATTCGTGATACTCGTATTGGTGAAGTTACTCAATTCAGTGGTAATTTCTATCGTGTTTTTTTGCAGTCGCAGATTTTTGCCCTGCTGGGATTTTTTGTATTTTTACCCCTAATAGCTAATATTAAATATTCACTAGCTTGGTTTAAAAAGAACAGTTTATTATCTTGCCTGCCTGCGGACGCAGGACACGGCCAAGGTTATTTCAGCATTTTATTATTTTGTTTGACTGTTATTATTGTTAGCTTTTCTCGCAGTTTTTGGGTTGGTTTAATAGCTGGACTTATTATTTATTTTTTGATACAATTTTATAAATCAGAATTTATAACCTATAAATTAAGACTTAAAGAAGGGTTTGGGCAAATTTTAAAATTAATATTGATTTTTGTCGTTTCTTTAATATTAATATTTACTGTAGTCAATGGCCCCCCTGGTCTAATGGGCACTAATTTAGCCAGTTTAATTTCTCAGCGCACTAATCAAATTGAAGCAGCTGGGTCTTCGCGTATTAATATGTTACAACCACTTAATCGAGCCATTGCCATTCATCCAATTATTGGTTCTGGTTTTGGCAGTCTAGTAACTTATCAAAGTTTGGATCCACGTATTTTATCAACGACTGCCGGTGCCAGTGGTGAATATACGACCTATGCTTTTGAATGGGGCTATTTGGATATACTTTTAAAAATAGGTTTAGTTGGACTTTCTATTTATCTTTTGCTGATATTTAAATTATTACAAAGTTTATGGATACGAATTAAATCCTTAGTAATGCCAAATGTTAATTGTCAAATGTCAAATGTCCCACTAGGTTTATTGTTGGCTCTAATTTCTTTATTAGTAGTTAATACTTTTACCCCGTATTTAAATCATCCACTTGGTATTAGTTTTATATTATTAACCACTATCTTTATTAGTAATAAAAACATTTAATTTATCTTTATGAAAATTTCCGTCATCGTTGTTACTTATAATTCGATGAGATATCTGCCAGATTTTATTGACAGCATTTTTAATCAATCTTATTTTAATAATCATAACCTTACTCCAGATATTTTAGTAGTTGATAATGCATCAACTGATGGGACCGTTAAATTTATTAAAGATAATTATCCCACCGTTCATTTATTAAGAAATATAAATAATATTGGTTTGCCACGTGCTTGGAACCAAGCTATTAAAATTACTCAAGGTGAATATATTTTAATTATGAATCCTGATTTAATATTGCATCAAGATTTCATTAGTCAAGCTATTAAGGTTATACAAACTGACCAAACAGTCGCTAGTGTTGGAGGTAAATTATATCAATTGAAATTAGTATCTTTTGACGATGACATTGGTATTGGAGGTTTGGAGAAAACCAATATTTTAGATTCCTGTGGTCTTCAAACTTTTAAAAATAGAAGTTTTACCGAACGGGGTGCTGGTGAAGTTGACCAAGGGCAATATAATCAACCCCAAGAAATTTTTGGGATTAGTGGCGCATGCGTTTTATATCGTCGTCAAGCTTTGGAACAAATTAAATTTAATGATGAATATTTTGATGAAGATTTTTTTCTATATAAAGAAGATATTGATATGGCTTGGCGTTTACGTTTAGCTGGTTGGAGTTCTATTTATACACCTCAGGCTATTGGCTACCATCACCGTCGCGCCCGTAGTTTAAAAAATAAAAGTAGTTTTAATATTATACATTATCACCGACGCAAAGAAGCTTTTGTTAATTTTTATTCTTATCGCAACCATCTATTATTATTACGCAAAAACATAATTTATAAGAACTTTTTAACCCATGCTCTCTTTATTTGTTTTTATGAGTTGAAAAAATTTATATATGTGTTAATATTAGAAAATTCAACTTTACGCCATACTTTAAAAGATTTAATTAAACTTAATCGTCAACAACGAAAAAAACGTCAATTAAATATGCGTTTGAAAAAAGTTAAGGCCGATGAGATACAAGCGTGGTTTGAATAAATTATATCAGCAAGAGTAGTAAGTTCAGTAAAACCAGCTAGGGTAATAGTAGCAATAAATTAATTAAAGTCATTGTTATTTTATTGTCTTATTAACTTGCCAAGATTTTATTCAACAAGGTATCGATATAACAAGATAACAAATCAAATTTTCTTAGCTAATTTTATTTATTACTAATTATAGGCCATTTAAAATTATTAATAATTTATTAATTACCAATGAAACTATCAATAGTTGTGCTAAATTATAAATCAAAAGGCTTAATAAAATATTTTTTAAAAAAAGTGTTAAGTTTTGTTTTTGATTTTAAATGGGAAATTGTTGTTGTTGACAATGCTTCCCAAGATAATATTGGCGAGATGATAAAGCATAACTTTCCCGTAGTAAAATTTATCCAAAGTCAAAAAAATAATGGTATGGGAGCTGGTAATAATTTAGGTATTAAAAAATCAACAGGGGAGTATGTTCTAATTGCTAATCCAGATATAACTTTAAATCAGCATGCCGTTAGTGAATTAGTTAATTTTTTAGATCAGCATCCAGAGAGTGCTATCGCAGCGCCACAAATTTTAAATCCCGATAAAACTTTACAAGATACCTGTTATCGTTGGCCCCATCTATTTACTTTTATTTATCGCCGTACTTTTTTAGGTCGAACTAAGGCTGGTCGCCAGCATTTATATTATTATGTTTATGGTGATCGTGATTTAACTCAACCTCAAAAAGTTGATTGGGTTTTGGGTGGTTGTTTTTTAGTGCGTCGTCAGGCTCTAGATGATGTTGGTTTATTTGATGAAAATTTTTTCTTGTTTTTAGAAGACACAGATTTATGCCGTCGTTTACAACAAAAGAAATGGCAGGTGTGGTATATCCCCG